>CERC01066670.1_pt1 | contig 117478 bp, 100 predicted proteins | sample 530921 | NCBI WGS metagenome assembly CERC01 (sample SAMEA2621099, study PRJEB7988) | marine metagenome | isolation source: saline water (ENVO:00002010), including
AAAAGCACTTGGATATTTACTGTTATGCTTTTAATTCAGGATTGATTCGGTAAATGTAAGAAAAATAAAAGTTGAAAGATAATTATTGAAATTAAAAGAGAGGCTTGAATACCTCCCTTTTATTTTTGATAGTTTTTATCCCCATTGTTGTAGGGCAGTTTAAAAGAAAACCCCCAATTCTGGGGGTTTATGTCCTTTATTATCTCAGGTTGCTAATGGAATTATCCAATAAGCTTAAGTGCGTTTTGACCTTGAGAGTTAGACTGAGCAAGTACTGAAGTACCAGCAGCATTAAGAATGTTAAGTTTAGCATTCTTAGCTGTCTCAGCAGCATAATCCGTATCTCTAATACGAGAGTTAGCAGCACTCAAGTTTTCATTACTTACTTGCAGGTTTTGAACTGTAGATGTTAGTCTGTTTTGCTTAGCACCTAGTTCCGCTCTTTGTCCTGATACTTTTTCGATAGCAGAGTCAAGAGAAGCTAGAGCTGATTGTGCATCATCTTTCGAAGTTACACCTAACTCACTTACACCTAGACTTTCTACACCACTATTAAGCATTTGTGTGTCAAACTTAATACGGTCTTGAAAATCATCATTGTTAATACCAATTTGGAAATCGTATGTATCACCTTCACCGTTTAGAAGTTTCTTACCGTTGAACTCAGTAACTTGTGAAATACGCTCGATTTCTTGCTTCAGGTTTTGATACTCAAGATCAGTAAAAGATCTTTCTGTATCCCCTACTGTATCCGAAGCTGCCTGAACAGAAAGTTCTCTCATTCTGATGAGAATATTTCCTACTTCATTCAAACCACCTTCTGCGGTTTGGATCATTGAGATACCGTCATTCGCGTTTCTTTCCGCCTGACTTTGACCTCTAATTTGTGCTTTTAATTTTTCACTAATTGCTAAACCAGCAGCATCGTCAGCAGAACGAGTAATTCTTGTCCCCGATGATAGTTTACCTAGTGTTTTGGCTTGAGCATCATTAGTTACTCCAAGTGTTCTTTGAGCTGATAATGATGAAGTGTTGGTGTTAATGCGTAAACCCATTAGATCCTCCTTGTCTTTTGGCGCCGTATCCTTGGTGCTTAATCCCTAACCTTGAGGAAAATGAGCTTTCTGCTCTCAAATAGATATGTTTTAAATAAAGATTGCTCCTTGCAATCAAGTACAGTTTCGGAACTTCTCTCAAGAGCTTTAGAAAAAAATTACAAATAATTCACTTTTTTAACCAATGATTTTACTCAGTTATATAAAAATCTTTACCTCCTACTTCTAAGGTCACTAGGGTTCTTTACCGATATATAAAGAGTATGAGCGATAGTAATAAGCCGCTAATTTTTCTAGAACCTCTCTCTGATACTTTAAAGAAATTAAAAGAAGTTCTAGAAGAAAATTCGGAAGCGGAAGGAATTGAAATTTTTGATGTAGAAACCGTTGAGGAAGCTTCTCAGCTCATTCCTACTATTGGACAAGCTGTGCTTCTTACATCTAGTCCAAAGACTTGTGCTGTCACACTACAATCCAATCGTAAATATATTAAGAAACTACAAACAAAAACTCTACTGCTCACCCCCAAGGCCATACCACGTAAAACCTTAGATAAGTTTATGAAGGTTGGACTTACTGAATGTATAGTAGAACCCGTTAACCCCAAGACTCTCCTCTATAAAGTTCGCCTCCAATTGCGTTCTATTTCGGCAGGAGATAGCGGTGAAGACGGTGAGCTTTCTAAAAAATTTGGAGATGAGTCTAACTCTGAAGATCAACAAGATAATAAGAAACTTAGAGCAGAAAAAGGTGTTATTCTTGGTGATGAGGATTCTCTAGATAATAAGAAAGAAAAGAAGAAGGTCGAAGAAGAGACTTTAGAAGACTACTCAAAACCCGTTCGTAAAAATACAGAAGAAAATGTTATCGATGGTTTCTATAGAGGAAAGAATAAGAAACCAGACCTCTATAATGAAGAAGAAGCGCAAGAGAAAGAAAAGAAAGGTTATAAAGAAGAGGCCATAGAAGGTCACTATAAAGGTAAGCTCGAAAAAGGTGAACAACCCGAAGAAGAGGAAGCTGCTGCAAAAGAAAAGCTTGAATTGCCTATTATGGATGACGACCTCGAGGCCCTTAAAAGAGAAGTTAATCTTGAAGCTGAACAAGACTTCAATAAAGTCCAAAGAAAACAAATGCAAATTGAGGAGGCAGAAGCTGAAAATAAAACGGCCCAACCTTCCTTAGATATTACAGAAGAAAAAGAAGACAAAACCATTGAAAAGCAGCCCGAAGATTTAGGTGGTCACTATAAAGGTGAGATGAAAAAGGGCCTTGACATTGATATCGAAGACGAGGATGAATTAAAACAGGCCCGTGAAAATCCAGAAATAGATCTCTATCAGAAGTCAAAAACCTCTCAATTAAACGTGGAACACGATGAAGAAGAGAAGGAATTTCTTGATCAAAATGAAGAAGAGCAAGAAGACTATAGTCCAAAGAAAAAGGCTAAACTCGACTTAGAAGACTCTCCTGAGGACGAACTTACCAAGACAAGTTTAGATATTATTGAGGAAGCTGAGGATAGAGAGGTTCATAAAGAAGGACCTGACTACGAAAAAGTTGAAAGTATGGACTCTCCCTCTCTTCAAATAGAAGATGATGAGGCGAAAGACCATAAAGAAAAAAGAGCGGCAGATCAGATGGATGGACACCTGAAAGGTGAAAAAGCCCAAACTCTTGCGGTAGAAGAAGATGATCTTTATAAGGAAGATAAAGAAGAACAAGCTGAGGAGGCTCATGCTCCCAAGAAAGACTCCGTATCTCTTGATCTTTATGAAGAAGAAAGTGATAAAGATGCAATTAAAGCAGAGAAAGAATATCCTAATGATCCTGACCCACTCAATCAGCAGGCATCGCTAGATATAGAAGAGGATGAGTTTGGTCGCAAAAAGAAAGATCAAACTCAGCAAGAACTCGATCGAGAATCTCATCGTTCCCAATATGAGGAAGACCAAGGCCCAGGTTTTGGAAAAGGTCACAGCGCCCATACAGAAAATAAGAAGGACCGGCACAATAAATCGAATGCGAGAGCGGATCAAATTAAAACCCACTACTCCAATCGAGAAAGTATTAAACATAATGACGACAATTGGGACTCCAATTGGGATAAAGCGGGAAAAGATAATCAAGAGTTTAAACCTCTCGAGAAAAAGAATGAAATTTCATATGAGAAAGATGATCTCGGTGAACAGACTATAGATTATGCCCAACTCAAAAAAGAGTTTGAGGGTATCGACTATGATCGAGAAATAAAAAAGAAAAAGGATATTGGTGAATTTGATCAGATTGCCCAAGTAAAAACTTATACCAAAACTATTCTCGATCCAAATGGTGCTCTTGATACCATTGAATTTGAAGAAATCGATGCGTCCAAAAGTGAAGAACAAGAATCCCATCAAGTCTATTTGCCAGAATCAAAAGGTATAGAAACGGTAATTGAGGTACTCAACTTTTATAACCTGATGGCACCTCAAGAACAGTCGACTTCATTGGCGGCCCGCCAAAAAATAGAATTTCAAAGTATCTATAATTATATAACTTTCAAAGTAAATGATCTCTTTCACGGAGATCTCACCCTCTACTTTGTAAATAAAGAGGGACAACTTGAACTTGGCCATCTCGGTATTCTAACTCGTCTTCTTGGTCCAAAGCCCAAAGAACCTCTTGAAGAGGATGCAATGGATAAGAAGGATTTTAAACTTATGAAAAAAGAGTTTAAAGAAGAGATGGAAAAGTACAATAGAGATTCAATTGAAATTATGAGTCAATGGAAGTCCCAATGGGAAATCAGACTCCCCGACTGGAAATCCTATCAAACCCCTTCTTGGCGGGATCATACTTTTGTTGAAGAAAATAACGAATTTATTTTTCCTTTCTATGAAGGTGTCTCTCTTCTTGGACTGGCAGTATTTACTCCTTATGAAGGCTTTCCTGAAAGTAAAGCCGGCTCCTTGGAAGTAGCGCTAGAATCTGTAAGGGCTCCTATGCTTACGGAGTACCACGAAATGAAAGGACAAGGAAAACAAAGAGAAAGAAGTCTTACTCAATTAGAAAAAAATAATTCTAAAAAGAAGAAAGGTTTCTTTGGTAAATTATGGGGTAAATTGGCCGCCTAAGCGGTCGGGAAATAAAGATGGATCAAAAACAATTCTTTCACATTGATTTAGAAAATTTGACGGCCTATCAAGAAAGTACTTTTTCTTTTCATATTTATGTTTTTCATCCTATTAATAAAAACTACACCCTCTTTCTTCATGCTAATAGTCCTTTGACCATGGAAAAATATAGTTTTCTTGAGTTTATTACTGAAAAAGGGGGAAAAGTATCTATTTCCCAAACACAAAAGAAAACCTTCTTACAGTCCCTTGATTTGAAAGAGGAAGACATCCCTGAGCTTCAAGAACCAGTAGAACATGAACTCATCGGACTAGCTAAGCAGAGACAACAACAATGGGAGAAGGAAAAGGCCCAGAGGCCTAAATTTCATTTCAAAGAAGCTCTTGCTTCTGCTTGTGCTCAGAACGACTGGTCGGCCATGATTGAGGAGACAAGACAGGAGGCCATGGCATTTAGCTTCACTCTCTCTCATACCGTAAGTCTTGCTAACTTCTTAGCAGAAAATCTTCTTATTGAAGATAATCATACAAATCGCATTGTTGCCCTAAGTTTCCAATTGGCCAAGGGATGTGGGATGGATGATCCTCAGGCACTTGGAGATCTTATTTGTGCTTCTTACTTTGCTCACATAGGTCATACTCAAATGGATCTCCTCTATACGCAAAAACCACAACTCGAACTCAATACTTCGCAAAGAAACGAATATAAGAAACATCCTGGACTTGCCCAACACCTCATAAAGAAATCCGGTGTTTTGATAAGTGAAAGATGTAACAAGATTCTCTATCAACATCATGAAAGATATAATGGGTCTGGCTATCCTGAATATAAGCAAGGTCCCTATATTGAGCCTTTGGCCTTAGTACTGGGAGCCTCTGCCCATATTCTTGAATATATGAGTGGAAAAATCACCGGCTCACCTATCGCTCTGACTACAGTGCTTAGAAACCTAAAAGAAAAAACTCTCTCTCCCGGGCTAGAATTAGATTTTGGTGACACAATTTACGAAAGCTTGATATACTTATTAGACGATAATCAGAATGAAAAAAAAGTAGCATAAGGATAAGTGCATGCCATTAAAATCAAGTATGAAAATTCTTTTAGTAGATGCAGCAGCAACAAATCGCCAATCATTAAAGAAAGTATTTACGGGTCTAGGTTTTAAAAATATTTTAGAAGCTCCAGATGGAGAAACGGCTTGGAAGAAAATTGAAGAAGCCGAACCTGCTGTTGAGCTTATTGTCGCAGATTGGGATCTTCCTAAGATCTCTGGACTAGAACTTCTTCAAAAAGTTAGAGGGACTGAAGCTTATAAGAGCACAAAGTTTCTTATGATTACGGGAGAAGCTGCCCAACAAAATGTGATCATAGCTGTGAAGAATGGGGTCAATAACGTGATGGTAAGACCTTTTTCTGCAAATACAGTCACAGAAAAACTCGCTAAAATCTACAACCAAAAATAACGAGGCCTACTCACTTATTTTTAAAGTTCATCAAAAGGGACTTTTCTTAAGCCTTTCCACGAGCGAAGGGCTATTTCTGGTTTTTCTTCTTTATCAAAGTAATCTATTTGCGCAAAAGTTAGAGTCGCATTCCCCTTACCATGATCGAGGTGGTACATGTCGGTCCATGTTCCCGTATTGATGAAAGTCGTTCCATCGATATAGGTACGGTGAATAGGTTCGTGGGTATGACCTACAATCAAACAGTGATATTGTTCGTTTTCACTAAAGAAATCTCGAGTGAGTTCTTCATAATCAGCAAATAACTCAAGTTCACCCAAAGAATGATTCACGATATCTTTAAAGCTCTTTTCTTGCTTAAAAATATAGATAAAACGAACCATGACAAAATAGAACATATTGGCCAAAAGAAAGCGCATTGTAAAAAGAGTATCGTATATTAGACCATTAATCATGGCCTTTTTAATTGGCCTAACAGCATTGATATGCCCACGCTCTTCTTTAAACTTATTTATAACTCTGGTGACATAGTAAGATCCCCATGGTGGGATAAAGAAGCGACGTCCATCCTGATCTGTAACCACAGACTCTTTTAAATGAAAGGTGTGGGCGATCTCATATTCATGTCCATGGCGTATCAATACTCCCTCATGAGGAGAATAGTCTCCATGATCAGCTTTGATTTCAAAACGATCCCTTACCTCTTCAGGAAATTGTTCCTTTAAATACTCTTGCAGTTTTTTTAGAACAAGTTCACCGTCATGATTACCAATTATGAATACAATTTTCTTATTTTTCTTTTTTAAAAATTCGTTAAAAGCTTCCATTACCTCAGGATGAGCTTGAACAATCAACTTAAGCTTATCTAGAGCAGCTTCTTCTGACCAAAATTCATCATCAAAATATTCAACAAAGGGTACGGCCAGAAGATCGAAGAGATCTCCATTGATAACCAGTTCAACTTCCTTCTTTTCATATTCCTTAGTGCTAAAGTATTCTAGAAACTCCACCATTTCTTCATCATAATGAAAGTCTTCTAAAAAGTTTCTCATTCCATTAACGTAAGCACCCGCTCCTAAATGGATATCTGAAATAACGATAATTGTTTTTTGAGCTTTATGACCGCGGAGGAATCTCATAGGGTTTATTTCCTAATTTAAGTTCCACTTTCTGAAGAGGTGGCGATAAGGGGATAAAATAAATTCTTTCTTTTTTTAAGTTTTCTAATTTAACGTGGGTCATCTTGTGAGGATCTAACGTAAAAAGAGCACTCTGTCCTCCACTTTCCGTCTCTACTTTTCCTCTTAATGTAACTTGAGTCTTATTTTCAATAATCACACTTAAATGAGGATCATCTTTCTTAGGGCTTAATACCCTAACCTTTTCATCGAAAACTTTAACAATGAAAGCATCGGGACTCTCATAGGCTTCAATTGAGGAAAGTCCCATCGAAAAAAGAATGACGACTTTAATGATTGAAATAAAGTTGCTTGCCAGAAATGATTTCTTATTGAGGTGATTCATAAACTAAATTTTAGCAAATTCTCGACCAATTCTCTATTGATAGTAAAAGCGGCAAAATAATAGCTGACTAAAAGAGTAGCCTTGCTTCATTGAGTTGCTTAATTTCATCCCTTAATCTGGCCGCCTCTTCAAAATTGAGTTCTTTGGCCTGAAGCTTCATCTCCTTTTTGAGTTCAGAGATCTTATTATCGATGGCCTCAGGAGAGAGGGATTCTTTCTGTACTTTCTCTTTCTTCTTCTTACCTTTCTTCGCCCCTCTTAAGGTTTCAATCACACCCCCAGAGACACTCTTCACAATTGTAGTAGGAGTAATCCCGTTTTCTTCATTGTAGGCCATTTGAATTTCTCTTCTTCGCTTAGTCTCAGCAATGGCCTTATCCATAGACTTCGTATTCTTATAAGCATAGAGGATAACTCGCCCCTCTGAATTTCGTGCTGCACGACCAATGGTTTGAATAAGTGAGCGCTCAGAGCGTAGAAAACCTTCCTTATCTGCATCGAGAATTCCAACGAGGGCAACTTCTGGTAAATCAAGCCCCTCTCTTAAAAGGTTGATTCCCACTAGAATATCAAATTCTCCAAGTCTAAGGTCTCTGAGAATCTCCATTCGTTCAATTGTATCAATATCACTATGGAGGTAACGGATTTTCATCCCCACCCCAGAAAAGTAACTTGTTAATTCCTCAGCTAACTTCTTTGTTAAAGTTGTGATGAGAACACGAAATCCTTGCTCGATAACCTTCTTTGCCTCCACAAGAATATCATCCACTTGATCCTTGGCAGAACGAACTTCCACAAGAGGATCAAGAAGACCTGTAGGCCTAATAATCTGTTCCACATATTCCCCATGAGTATGTTCGAGTTCATAATTTCCTGGTGTGGCAGACACATATAAGACTTTATCTAATTTCTTTTCAAACTCATTAAATTTAAGAGGACGATTATCGAGAGCAGAAGGAAGTCGGAATCCGAAGTTCACTAAATTCTCTTTTCGACTTCTATCTCCTCGATACATCCCACCAACCTGAGAAACGGTAATATGTGACTCATCAATAATCATCAGAAAGTCTTTGAAAAAGAAATCAATCAAAGTTGGTGGAGGGTCTCCCTCATTCGCTCCCGTTAAGTGTCGAGAATAGTTCTCAATCCCAGAGCAAAATCCCATCTCTTCTAACATTTCTAAATCAAGTAAAGTTCTTTGCTCTAATCTCTGGCGCTCTACTAGTTTTTCCTGGGCTTCTAATTCTTGAAGCCTGTGGCGCAACTCGATTTTAATTGTTTCAATCGCCTTTTCTAAACGATCACTACTGACCACATAGTGAGACTTTGGATAGATCGTAATCTTTTGTTGATTCATAAGAACTCGACCACGCAAGGGATCGACTATAGAGATGGTATCAATTTCATCATCAAAGAATTCAATTCTTATCACATCAGAGTCTTCATAACTTGGAAAGATCTCAACAATATCTCCTCTGACTCGAAAACAACCGCGAGAAAAATCGATATCATTTCTCTCATATTGGATGGCGACTAATCTCTTAAGGAAATCATCACGATCGACTTGATCACCGACAAAGAGAGTAATTTTCTGTCCTGAATATTCATCTGGTGAACCGATACCATAAATACAACTCACTGAAGAAACCACAATGACATCATCTCTTTCAAGAAGACTTCTGGTAGCAGAGTGGCGCAGTTTATCGATTTCATCATTTATGGAAGAATCTTTTTCAATATAGGTATCTGTCCCTGGAACATAGGCTTCAGGCTGGTAATAGTCATAATAAGAGACAAAATATTCAACTGCATTTTCAGGAAAGAATTCTTTAAATTCAGCATAGAGCTGAGCAGCAAGTGTTTTATTATGGGCCAAAATAAGGGTCTTCTTTCCCAACTTCTTGATCACATTGGCCATGGTGAAAGTCTTCCCTGAGCCCGTCACTCCTAAGAGAGTTTGCTCTCGAGTCCCCTCTTCATAACGCTTAACTAATGTCTTAATGGCTTCGGGTTGATCCCCAGTAGGTGAAAACTTTGATTTTAATTTAAATAGATCAGTCATGGCCCTATTCTATTATTGTTCAAGGAGTAAGAAAACAAAAAGGGACCTTTTTTCAGGTCCCCATTCATTTGTTTAATATTTAATTTGTTATATTGGTTCTCTTATTGAGCAGTATGAGAAAAGCAGCTTTCAATATCTTGGATGACCATTGAAGTTTCTACCCCTCCAGTGATCGATATTTCTTGAGCAATGAGATCTTTACATTGATCAAGCATTTTCTTCTCTCCGAAACTTAGGTTCTTCTTCTCTTTAAGAAGAAAGAGAGCTCTAAGAACTTCGGCGATTTCAAATAAAGAACCTGTTTTGAGTTTCAACATATATTCACGATATCTTCTATTCCATGTTGAATTATCCACATCGACATCATGATCTTTTAAAAGCCCAAAAACACCTTCAACTTCTTGTTCGGAAACAAGTGCACGAATACCATCTTCAGAATTGATAGGAACCATGACCTTCATACCATTGGCCATCACCTTCACAATGTAAAACTTTGTTGTTGTTCCACCGAGCTCTCGCTCTTCTATATCAACAACCTGTCCTACACCGTGTCCAGGACATACTGCATAATCACCAATATTAAACATGCTTCCTCCAATAAAATTATCATCGCCTTCAATTTGAATAAGTTGGCAACGATTGGGAGATAATCAAGATTACTCCACGAATCATACGGTATAAAATTACCTCGTTTCGCCATGCATCACAATAATTCCTGTATTAATTACGGCCTATGTTCAAAGTTTTTACGGCCAAAAGTCCTGTATTTATCGTACAAGCCACTGATATCACGAGTAAAATCTAAATATAAAGAATTGATCAAATGTGTAACTTTATCCACAAACTCTACACCCATCGAAAAACCTATTTCGTAAATCTCGGTTCATAATGAACTTGTGAATGTCAGACGGAAGACTTCTTTTTCCGTCATTCACCCCATTCCCAACACCCTGCCTAACACACACGTCCCGGAAATGAGGGCCCTTTGAATAAGGGGCCCTACAACCCGGAACTCCCTCCTTTTTCATAGTAAAGTTCTTATAGGGGCTTCAACTCTTTGATGGCCAATCCCCAATCGAACTCGATATGAAGACTTTGTCTATTCCAAATTTATCGAGGATCTCATCATGAAATTACTTTTCATCTTAAGCTTATTCATTTTAACTGCCCTACCTTGTCAGTCTCTTATGGCCCAAGAAGACTTAGATCCCCATGAAGTAGGAGCTCGCTTAGAGGAAATGATTGCTGAAACAGATAACGAAGAAGTAAGAGAAGGCTACACATCCATTTATAACGACTTACAATCTAAACCTCTATGTGCTCTCCAGGCCTATAAAGTTGCCTATCTTGAAAGTCCTGAATTCTCTTTTACTCTAGTAAATCCTTATTGCTTTACTTTAAGAATGCAAATTCAAACGGCTCGTCAACTGGATATGATCTTTACTAGAATGACTCTGGTTAATCATGGAATTAGAATGGGATGTCTAAGCCCTATTCGTTTATTTGCGACCTATAATAGCGCTTATCGCTCTTGTCTTAGATAGAGAGAAGATAGTGCGAAGCTTTTAATTATAAAAAAAGCAGGATTAGCGCTTAATCCTGCTTTCCTTTATGTACCTTATATATAAGTCAATTCTCCTAATCCTCTACTTTTCTTTATTTCCCACTGGCTTTCTCCCTAGCTTTCTCACTGCACTGCCAGAAATAGACTGTGTTAATTTCTCCACAAACTTTGAACTCAATCTCAATGATTTTGATAGGGCCAGTCGTAATAATAGTTCTAAGATCGAAATGATCGATCACTAGTCAGCTTTTAGATTTATTGAGGATTAACGTTAATCAGATAATGAAAATCGTAATTACAACTAGAACTTTAATGACAGTAGAACAACACATTTAAAGAGGAGAAACAGTCTATGAAAACACCACACGCCCTAATCACCGCAGCCGCCCTACTCACTATCCCATCCGTATTTGCTCAAAATATGATTCGTGAAAATCTCAATATCCCCACATGGGCAGAGAATACAGAATTAAAAGTTGGTTATGTTTACGAAAACCTTGATATTGATGGAATCAGAGATGTGGACAACCATGGTATCGCGATTGAAGGAAATAAGAGCTTTAATTTAGAAAATGGCTGGGTAACGACTTCTGCTGCTATTTTCAAAACCTCTGACTCAGAAGATGACTTCTCAGAGATTGATAATACTTCAATCGGTTTTACTCAAAGAATTACGAAGCCCTATGAAATGAGCCAAATGGTTCTCTACCCTATCCTAGGTCTTGGAGTAAGTTATGGTGAATTAGAGTATGGAGAATTCGATAGCTTTGACCAAGAATATGTATCGGCCAACGCTGAAGCTACTCTAAAGCTTGATACTCTAAGAGGAGTAGCACCTTATTTAAGTTATACTTACCAAATTGCCAATCTAGAAGATACAGAAAGAGATATGAATGTTCACGCTGTTAGTGGCGGAGTATCCTTCGTATTCTAAAAAAATAATTTAGAGGGACTCTAAGTCCCTCTTTTTTTTAGGATTTTTTTATAAGTATTTCTAGGTAACCTTCTTGATTGAAGTTACAATAGAAGTACATGCGTATTTTACTTATAGATGATAATGATCCATTCCGACATTTCTTAGTGACGACTTTAGAGAATCACTTAAAAAATGTTGATGTAGTAGAGGCAACCTCATTAAAGGTGGCCAAGCTACTCTATGAAAGTGATCCCTACTTTGAAAGCATCATGGTTTCATTGGATATTTCTTCGGGCTCAGCTCTTTCACTCATCCATCACTTCCAAGATTTTAATAAGAAAACTCCCATCGTTACTTACAGCTCTGAAGAACAAGCATCGGAAATCCCCGATACTTTCTTTTTAGATAAAGGTACCAAGGCCAAGCGTTCTCCTAAAATTTTTGTAGAAGCGCTTCTCAATCATCCTACTTATCAAAAATATTTAAGAGATAATCAATCTCACAAGCAATATGCACGCATTAAAATTTTCTATTTATGGCGCTTCGAGGAACTTCCCATCGATCTATATGTCAAAATAAATGACAAGAAATACGTTAAGATTTTGGCAAAGAATACTAAGTATGATGAAGCCTTCATTGAAAAATACCATACATCTAAAAATGAATATTTATTCATAGAGTCTAAAGATTATGAAATTTTAGAAAGTCTCCTCTACAGTGACCAATGGTTTGAAGAAAGTAATGAACTTAGTGACGAAGAAAAAAATTTTCGCATGAAGAAGATCATCCAGCAGATGGCCTCCTCCATGGGACTTACTCCTCACTTAATTCAAAAAGCTGAAGAAGTCGTTCAATCTGTAATTTCTTCTATTTCAGAATCAAAGAATTTAAATCAAATTTTCAAAAGACAACAAAAGAGAATGAGCTTTCAGACCAATGTCTCTACTCTCATTACTTATATTACCTCTGCTTTATGTGATGAATTGGAATGGAATACTCAAAGTTCCAAGGAAAAACTTGGTTTTGCTGCCATTTTTCATGATACGAGTTTAAAAAGTGCAAAACTCTCCTCGATCTATTATTTGAACCTCGATGAATTGAATCAGCTTTCCCTAACGGAAGAAGAAAAGAAAAAGTTTTTCCAACATCCCGTTCGCTCAGCAGAAATCGTGAATGAAATTAATTTAAAATTCCCACATGTTGAAACCATCATTCTCAATCATCATGAGAGACCTGATGGAAGTGGATTTCCTATGGGTAAGAATTTTCAAAAAATTCCACCCTTGAGTTCTCTATTTATTATTGCTCACGATTATGTCATGCGCTCAATTCTCAATCGTTTTGATAAGAACCCTTCAGATATTTTGAAAGAGATGTCTCCCCATTATCAAAATGGTCATTTCGAAAAATGTTTTACGGCATTAAAAAAAATAATAGATAATTAAGACGCTTTTAACTTCTTGAGAGCGTAAGATTCCTCTTCTTTTTCGATGTGAATGGCCTTCTCAACTCCTTCTTCGAATCGAAGAACTTCACCAATCATGGCCTCTTTTTGATCTAGAGATAAACCAGCAATCCAGCGACTATAGATAGTCAAAGATAAAGACCAGTTGTCCCATTCAATCATACCTCTTCCCCCTTCTGCTTTCTTAACGGGAAGATGAAATGCCATTTCTTCTCCATGAATTTCTATCGCCACAATATTGAGAGAGTCATCTTCTATCTCCCTACTTTTTTCAAGAGAGGTCATGATCCGTCCTGCCGTCATCGACAAAACACTCAGTCTTTGTGGGTTTTCTCCTCCTGTAATCAGATAAATCCCAAGAGGTCTAAAAATTTCTACATTCATAGATTGCATTCCTTTAAATTCCCTTCGGCTATCCAAGCTTTTCTATCAACTAAATCTTTAAAAATCTCTTCACTTTTCCTAAAAATATGCCGAAATTCAAATAGATAAGGTATTTATGAAAACAATGATTTTTCCTCCACAGGGAAGACCGATCCTCAATGCGAATTCAGTGCCAAAGGATACGGAAATCCCATGCAAGCTTGTCGAGCTAGGCAAGGATAGTATTATCCTTCAATCAGCTGTGCCCCTCCCATTGAGAGGCTCCTTTTCTTTCAAAAAAGGGGAAATTTCATTCTCTAAGATTGAACAAGCTCATATCGAAGATATCTTCTATAGTGAGATTAGAGTTTCAGCAGACAATCTCTTTGCTTTGAAAGTTTATTTCATGGCGAGACAGAATGTAGCGGATATTACCCACTGGGTAATGAGTTCATCGGATTCAATGTCCAAAGAGAAACCAAGCGAATATCAAGGAGAATATCAAGCCCAACAGGAAATCGAAAAAAACTCCCCTGCTCCCCCTGAAAATCGTCTATCAGAAATCATCGGAGGCTTCTTAAGCTTTTTCTATCGGCATACAGCATTGGCCATTTTTCTCTTGGTTTTACTATGTATTTATCCGGCCACTCAAATATCAAAACTCTCCTTTGATCCCAGCTTAGATCGCCTATTGGTGCAAACTGGTGAGGAGATGAAACAGTATAAATCCAGCATTGAGCTCTTTGGACCAGACCGAGTGGCGATTATCTACTTTGAAGATCCTAAAATCTTTACTCGTGAAAAATTAACTCTCTTGAGAAAACTTGCTTGGAAATTACAGACTTACCCCAAGGCTCAAAAAGTACAATCTCTCTTCACGACAAGCTTCATTCATGCAAAAGACGAAACGGTTTATACAGAGCCGGCCTATCAAGACCTAGAAGATATGTCCGACCAAGAGATCTTAACAACCCTTGATGATCTCGAAAGAGACCCGCTTCTTAAAGGAAGACTCTTTAGTCGAAAAAATAATTCTCTAGTGATTATTCTTCCCATACTCACTCAGTATAAACAGCTCTCCACTATTGCTAAAGAGTTAGAAGAATATATGGTTCCCTACCAAGGTCAATTTGAAAAGGCCTTTCTCACTGGAGAACCGAAAGTAGAACTCTTTGGTGAACATGAAATGAAGAGTTCTCAAAAAATATATATTCCCTTAATTGGGCTTATCTTATTAGTGAGCTTCTATTTCTTTATAAGGTCTCTATCCGCTTTCTTTGTCACTCTATTTGTAACAGGCTTCTCAGTCTTCTTATCTTTTGGTTTAATGACGGCCTTACAAATTCCTGTCCAAATGATGGTGAGTTTAATTCCAAGCATTGTTTTGATGTTAAGTGCTACGGAAATTATCCACATTTTCTCTTCCTTTCACTTTGCTTTAGAAAAAGGACTGACAAAAGAAGAGGCCATGAAGTTTATAGGCTCAGATATTGGGAAGGCACTCTTTCTCACATTTAGTACGACTGCTCTTGGCTTTTTAAGTATCCGCTTCAGTGATATTTTAATTTTACAAGAGTTTGCTCTGGTATCCTTCATGGCCTTAGTCGTTGCCTTTATCGCCACTATGATCTACTTTCCCATACATGCGAAAGTCTTTATCAAGAATAAGAAATCTGAAGAAAGCTCTTCTATTTCTCAAAACAAAGTCTTCCAACTGGCGACTCATTATTTTACGAAATTCTATTATCAAACCTTTCAATCCAAAAAGGCGCTCTATCTATTGGCCCTATTTGCCATCGTCAACGCTTTTCTGGGCTTAAGGCTCTATGTGGATAATGACGCTTATGCCATGTTGGCCGATAGTACTCAAGTCAAAAAAGAGATCAATTATTTCAAAGACCATTTAGGGGGCACAAAGAATATTCATATTGTTCTTGAAGCTAAAGAAGGTAGTTTTGAAAACCCTGAGCTCCTCAATCTCTTATGGAATATTCATAACGAATTGACCCAAGTAAAAGATGTGGTCCATGTTGAAAGTTTTGCGGCCATGATGGCCTTATTAAATAGAGAAATGATTTCGGGTAAGGAAGAAGATTATCGTGTCCCGTCTTCCAGAAATCTCATTGCCCAGTATATGCTCACGCTTAGTAGAGATGATCTCGATCCTTTAATCACAACAGATAAGAGAAAAGTTAATATTAAAATTGCTCACGATGTAAGCTCCTCTCAAAAAACGGCGCTCTTAGTTGAGAGACTCAAAAAAGTAGTGTCTTCTTTCGACTCTGAGTCTTCTTCTTTTCAATTTCATCTCACCAGTAGAAATATTCTCAATTTACATGCTGCTCATACCATTGTTAATGGACAGGTCAGCTCTCTCATCACGATGGGCATAATCATTGTTCTCATGTTAAGCCTATTTTTCAAAAGCTTTAAAATCGGACTTCTCAGTCTTATCCCTAACCTCTTTCCCATATTTGGACTCTTTGGCATCATGGCCATCTTTAATATTCCACTCAATGTTGGAACTTGTATTGTTGCAGCTATCACCATTGGTATAGCTGCTGATGATACCATTCACTTATTTAGTCGCTATTTATTAGATGAGAAAAAGAGTGCAAATCCCGTAGAATCTGCATCCATGACGATTGAAGAAGAAGTTATACCGATTATTACGACAAGTTTATCTCTGGCCTTTTCCTATGTAAGTTTTGGACTCTCTAGTTTTATTCCTCTGGTTGAGTTTGGTGCACTATCGGCCTATGTTCTCCTTCTCGCGGTTATATCTGATCTCTATATTGGCCCAGCAATTTTGTCTTTCTTTGTAAGTCATGAAAAGGGACTTAAAGATTTTAAGATTCCATTACTTCTCCATTCGCCAGAGCTGGTTAACTCGCAGCTCTTTGAAAACTTCAACAACCAAGAGCTATACTCTACTATTAAGCAGGGAGAGCTAGTTATCCTTGCTCCTGGAGAGAAAATACTCAAAAGATATATCACAGAAAAAGAAACTTTCCTCATTCCTCTCAAAGGACAAGGAAAAGAGTTTATGATTGGTAGCCCACTTTATAAGGAAAGAGTATATATCACCCAACCTAGTATTCTACTCAAGATAACAAAGTCGCAATTAACCCATCTTTCTCCTAGAATTTTTTCTAAATTTTGTAATAATTTAAAGAAGTAAATTATTAAAATTATTTCATTCTAGGATTGCCCATGAAAAATTCCTCTACCTCTAACCGTATTAAGAGTATCCGCTCTTCTCTTGTCCTTACATCCTTCTTTTTTGCAGGGGCCTTCATTTCACCGGTCTACTCAAAATGCGATAAGAGTGGATCAGATATTATGAATCAACAAAATAAAAAACAATCTGCAGCGACAGAGCAAGAGGAACAAGAAATTGTTATCTTGGATATTGCAACAAAGAAGAAAGAAACTCGAGGCATGAAGAGATTTATGCGTAAAAAAAGTGATGATGACAAAAAATCTGTCATGTACTTTGATAGCCCTAAAACTATCAAAGGTTCAGGTCTACTCAGCTGGAAAACTCCGGAGGGAGATAATCAATGGCTCTATATTCCCGAGTTAAAAAAACTACAAAGGATTGCTAGTGGAAGTCGTAAGAATTACTTCATGGGAACAGACTTCACTTATGCTGACCTAGAGGGTGAAGATCTTAAAAAGAATCAATACACATGCTCGCAAGAGGTTTCCTGTCAAAAAGGAAAGTCCACATGTTATGTGATCGAGGCCAAACCCATTTCCGATAAAGAAGCTAGAAATATTGGTTACTCAAAGCGTATGCTTCTTGTAGATAAGAAGGACCTTATTACTCTTAAGATTGTTTTCTTTGATCTTAAAGGACAAAAACTTAAAACAGCTGAATATGCCAACTGGGTTGAAGATAAAGGTCTATGGCGTCCAAACTTAGCTATTATGGATCGTCACGGAGTTCAAAAAACCTATATTAAAGTCAATGCTAGAACATTAAATGGCTCCATTGATGATATGGTTTTGACTAAGCGATTCCTTGAAAAAGAAATGCATATTAAATAATTTGATAAAGAAATTCTTTTCCCATTCTATATTGGCCCTAAGTGGAATAATCTTTTATTCCTTAGGGCCTTCTCCTTTATTCGCCCAAGACTTTAGAACAAGAAGTTACAAATATCCTATTGGTATCGTTAAAAGTGTTGAAGGAACAGCAATAGCCTTATCGAATTTTGATAGAACTCTCCAGTATCTCCACCGTGGTGATCAAATATCTAATAAATTACGATTGGCCACTCGGTCAGACTCTAAAATTGTAATCAGTTTAGGTAAAAGTGGTGAGAGCTTTATTACTCTTGGCCCTAATACAAGAATCTCTATTTTATATCAGTCAAATAGTGCAAAGACTCTTATTCGTATGATCCAAGGAACACTTAGATATACTCATAATGTCCCCGGAGCACCCGATGTCTTTATCGCTGGAAAATCTTCAGCTCACTACTATAGCTCACATGCCTTCGATGCAGTAATCCATAGTGATAAGTTCTATTTTAGAAAGAATAGCAATTCGAGGGTCTATAAGTACACTCCAAGAAATGTTGGAGAAAAGGATCCTCTAGAGATCGGCTCACGTGATCTTGAACTTCTCACAGAGAACTTCAAACTTAATAAGCCTACCTATCGTGTAAGAAAGAAATCAACCTCTCAAGAACCAAAAAAAGAAAAAACACCAGAACTTGCCGAAGCAGCCAGCATATTTGGTGAATCGGTTTTAGATACATCTAGCTCCAGTAATATCGACGATATTTTTGGAAGCTCAGAGAGTTCATCCGATGAACAATTAGGAGATATCTTTGGAGAGGAGACTTCCTATCAAACAAGAAAAGAAAAGAAGAAAGTAAAAGGTAATATAGGTCTTCAATTAGAAAAAGAAAATCCTCCTCTACCAAGGGTTGAGATGGCCAATGAAGATGAGGAAATTGGCCCCTTTGATATTTCACTCTACCTCAAGTCAACTTTCTACTCGGCTCTTCCAAGACAAGATGTTGGCTCCATTGATAGTAGCAGTTTCCATCAAGATGTAAGGGTGACTCTAGGTAATAAGCTCAACTTAAGTAGCTCGGAATCCCTAACTTTCTCCGGTTGGCTAGAAGGAAGTAATCGTAAGAATGTCTATAATGACGTTGGTAATACTCTAGATTTTCAATCAAGTAAAAGAAATTACTTCAATCTTAATGAGCTCTACTACACTCAATCAACGAGTGATTACGATATTCAATTTGGGAAAAAAGTTGTAAAAGTGGGAAAAGGTATTATCTATAGTCCTACAGACAGTATTTCAGCAACCGACGTTACGGTACCCACTTCCCCCCTTTTTATTGGTAACGTCATCCTCTCTCTTGATTACTACCTAAAGAACTGGACCCTCAGTACAATCTTCTTTCCTGTTATCGTTCCCAATAAATCACCGGCCCAAAATAGTCGTTGGACCACTCTCTATACAGATATTGACTATCAACTCGAACAAGAATTTCCATCAGGATTCAGTCTTAAGAGCAAGCAAATCTTTGTCAAATTAGAAGGAACCCATTGGGGTACTGATTGGATGTTCTCTTTCTTTAATGGTCCTAACTCAAATCCCGTTATTAGAAATGATATTGAAGTGGTCAATAACGAACCTCAATTCACTTTAGTTCAAGAGTATATTCCCATCACCTTTTTAAGTATGGGATTCTCTACCACTTTTAAAGGGCTTGAAGTTCATGGAGAGATACTTAATCAAAATGCACAAGATGGTAAAGACGACTCCTTTACCGCCTTTATGTTAGGGGGACGATACACTCTTGATCGCGTTCCTAAAAACTTTGGATTAAACTCAATCGACATTATCATTGAACATGGAAGAGAGAATTTAAGAAGTTCGCAAACTCGTCCCTTCTATGCCCTTAGTTCTATCGGTTCTCGACTCTATCAAAATAGCTGGCTAGGAACGATTATTTTCAACGTCAATGATGAGCTCTCTTTCAATTATGACTTTCACTTCGATAATAAGAATGATGGTGAGGCCATCATCTATGGCATCAACTACACTTATGGCTCTTCACAGTGGCGCGCTAAAATGGAAACTTTTGAAGGTTCAGACGATTCAAATTTTGGTCTATGGCGTGACAATGACAATATCAGTTTAGAATATAATTATACGTTCTAAATGAATTTACGGGCTTGATTTAAGTTGCATAAAATAGAGGCATAGAGGAATCTCCTCTCCATCATTACAACGAACACCATACCAAAGACTTCCTCGAGCAATACCTTCTCCAAACTCTCCCACAAAGGCACGATCATCTACCGACATATAGAAGTCCTGTAGTCGCCCTCGATTTCCGGTACTGGTATCACCAGGAAAAGTGGGTGCTGAAGAATCGCAAATTTCAAGGGTCATAAGATCTTCGAGCTGAGTGTCAGTCTCCTCTATCTTCCATCCTGTCTTAACTTGAAATTTATTATTCTCATAGACATCACCGCTAGCGATATGGGTCGTGACCACATCAGAGTGATGAATATAATTGGGATAAGTATCATTGGCCGTGAGAACAACTTTTCCACCCGCAACCACAAGAGTCACACTAACCTCAGGACAAGTGCGATCAATAAAGTCCGGGTCAGTTCCAGGGCCATCGTAAACGGTCATGGTTCCTGTGTAAGTTCCCTCATCCTGAGAGACGTCATACTCATCTGTGTCCAGAACACATGAACTCGACCAGATAACTCCACTTAGAAGGAGTATCCATCTTAACTTACTGAATTTAGATGTCTTCCCTTTCATCATCTCTCATTCACCTCTTGCTCTATTATTATAACCTAAGTGCCTTAAATATCTATTAACACAAATTATAGGCAGCAAATTATCCCTTTAAATACTCAATAAATTCTCTCAAATAGCCGAAATGATTTACATAGGGACAAGTTACGCCCTTTTTATTGAGCGCTTAAAGATAAAATAGATATATAAGCTTGAACAAGAGGTAGGTTCACGTATGCAGCAGTCACCTCAATTAAACAGAGAAGTACCTCAAGTACTTACGAAAAAGAATCCATTCTCATTGGGGAGAATGATCTTTTTTGTATTTAATCTCTTTATCCTAACTTTTACTTTTGAAAGTCATGCTGCTTACTGCGACTATAGCGCTTCTTCTCCTTTAAATTCTCAAGCTCAATCCTGTCAAAATAAAGGTAATCTTTGGAATTGTAGTTACGATTACTGCTTTGATGAAACTCGCCAATCATGGCTAACTGGGGGAACACTCTCTTGTAACCAAAAGACAACTCCAGCAGAAAGAGCGGCTTGTAAAGAAGACTTAAATGAAACGATATCTTCCTATGTAACTGAAGCGAAAACTTGTAATGGAGATGCTCTGTGCATGGAGAGACTCGATAAATATGCGACTAGCTATATTGCATGTACTACTGAGGCCTGTCGTAATGATCTCAATGAACAAAGAGATCTCTACAATTCAGAGAAGGCCAATTGCCAGGCAAAGAATGAACCCTATAAATCAGATTGTATGAGTTCTCTCAATCAATATGTTTCAAAATTTGAAGCCTGCCAAGGAAATAAGACCTGTGAAGAGAAACTCGATGCCGATCGTATCGAATACAAGAATGAGCTCACTCGCTGTGAAGGATTAAGCTCTCCTCGCAATCAACAATGCTATGACAATCTTCAAAATTATGTTGCCCTCTACACGGCCTGTGATGGAAATAGCAACTGCGAAAAGAAGCTTGATGATCAAAGGCAAATGTATCTTACCGAAGAATCAAAATGTAACGCCAAAGCAGAACCCTATAAGGCCACATGCTTAAATAATCTACAAAACTTTTCTGCTGCCTATAACGACTGTAAAACTGAGAGTTGTCGTGATGGCCTTATGAATGATCAACAAATGTATCAGGCCCAAGCTACGCGTTGTGACGCTAAGACTGGAGCTGAAAAGCAGTCATGTTACAACCAACTTGATAATTTTGTTTCCAGCTATTTGGCCTGTGGAAATGATCAACAGTGTAAAGATGATAAGTCTGCAAAGCTTACTGAATACAATACAGAGATGGCCAAATGTGAAGCCATTTCCAACTCAAGCAGAAAGAATGAATGTATCAATAGACTGGATGAATATGTAAGTGCTTACCAGGCCTGTGGAACCAATAAAGTTTGTATTGATAAACTCGATGCTGATAGAACCGCCTATATGAATGAGTATAATAGCTGTCTGGCTCACGGCTCAACTGCTCAGCAAGAGAGTTGTTTATCCAATCTTAATATGTTTACAGAAAAGTATAAGGCCTGTAACGGCAATAGCGCTTGTGAAGAAAAACTGATTGCTCAAAAAACAGAATACAATATTGAAAAGGCCCGTTGTAATGCCTTTACCGATAGCAATGAGAGATCGGCCTGTCTTGATCGTTTGAATACCTATGTTTCTTCCTTCGCTGCCTGTAATGGAGATATTGCTTGTGAGACACAACTCGCAACTGACCGAGTGGCCTATGAAAATGAATACAATAGCTGTTTGGCCAAAGGACCAGAAGAAAGAAATACATGTCTTTCTAATCTTGAATACTTTAGCGCTGCCTATGCTGCATGTGGAAGTGATCAGGCCTGTAAAGATCAACTCAACGCAGATAAAGACCTCATTCAACAAGAACAGAATCGATGTGATGCTTTACTAGGTGAAAAGAAGACTCAATGTTTACAAACTTTAAATTCTTTTATCTCTTCCTATAAGGCCTGTGACGGAAATAAGCAATGTGAAGCCGATTTAAAAACTCAACAAGAAGCTTACACTACAGAAAGGGCCTACTGTAAAACCCTATCTGGAAATGCAAAGAATCAATGTATGGCCCAGCTCGACTCCTTTGTTGATCGTTATTACGCTTGTGGTTCAGATCAGGCCTGTAAAGATAAACTGATGGCCAATCAAAGTGAGTACTCTACAGAAAGGGCCCGTTGTGAGGCCATGAGCGACTCAGCTCAAAAGAGTACATGTCTTGGCCAATTGGAAGCCTATGTCGATGCCTATCTTGCCTGTGGCGAGGATCAGGCCTGTGTAGAAAAACTTCAGGCCAATCGAACTCAATACAAAACAGAATATGCCAAGTGTGAACAAAAGACAGATTCAACTGAAAAAATGGCCTGTCATGAAAATCTAAATAATTATGTAGCAAGCTACCAAGCCTGTGGCAATGATCAGGCCTGTATAGATGAACTTGAGTCATCACGAGCAGCTTATACAGCCGAAGTTGCCAATTGTGAAAGAAAAGCTGGTGAAGAAAGAAGCGCCTGCTTTAGTAATCTTCAAGCCTTTATGGATGCCTATAGAGCTTGTGGAAATGATCAAAGCTGTAAAGAAAACTTAATGGCAGACCGTGAAGATTTTCAAGAACAACAAGATGCTTGTCATCAAATTTCTGATCCTACAGAAAAGGCCACCTGTTTAAGTAATTTAAATAAATTCCTAGCTGCCTACCAAGAATGTGGGAATAATTTAACTTGTAAAAATCAACTTAAAGCAGATCGTGATCTCTATTTAGCTGAAAAATCAAAATGTGATGCTCTAACCAATGCAACTCAGAAAACGAATTGCCATGGCAATCTACAGGCCTTTCTCGATGCTTATAATAGTTGTGGAAACGACTATAGCTGTAAGGCTTCACTAAAAGAAGATCAAGAAACCTATCAGGCGGAATATAACAAATGTGAAAGTATGAGCTCTGCTGATGAAAAGCAGAAATGTCATGCCAATCTTCAGGCTTATCTCGACTCCTATTATGGATGTGATGGTGATCAAGCTTGTATTAGTGAATTAGAGAATTCCAAGGCCCAATATGAAGAACAATTGGCCATGTGTAATGCAAAGTCTGAACCTGAAAAAGCAAAGTGTTTAAGCGCTTTAGAGCGTTATATGGGCCAATATGAAGCATGTAATGGGGATAAAGCCTGTATCGCTAAACTCAATGATCAAAAGAACCTCTACCTCGCAGAGCTTGCGAAGTGTGAAGCGCTCTCTGGAGAACAAAAAACTCAGTGTCTCTCACAGCTTGACGGATTTGTTGCTAAAGTAGATGCCTGTAACGGCGATCAAGCCTGTATTGATCAGCTCATGGCGCAACTTAATGAATACAATCAACAAAAGGCGGTATGTGAAGCTAAATCAGAACCTTCTCGTTCCACTTGCCTAACCCAACTTGAAGACTATGTAGGAAAAGTAGAAGCATGTAAGGGCGACTCAGCTTGTTTAGCAGCGCTGGAAGCAGATCGCGATGCCTATCAAGTGGAACTTGCTCGTTGTGAGGCCATGACTGATGCTAATCAAAAACAAGCCTGTCTCTCCCAGCTAGAAACTTTCTTAGCTCAATATGAACAATGTGGAAATGATCAGGCCTGTAAAGATCGCCTCTTAACTGAAAAAGATCAATACCTGTCCGAATACAATCGCTGTGAAGCGATGACAAATTCAAATGATAAGAAGGCCTGTCACGATAGACTCGATAGTTACTTGGCCCAATATCAAGCTTGTGGAGATAATCAATCTTGTAAAGATGATCTCAATTCAAAAAGAGAAGAATACTTAGCCGCTTACAATCAATGTGAGTCTCTAACAGGCTCAGAAAAAACTCAATGTTTTGATACCCTAGCCGCTTATATGGATTCCTATGAAGCGTGTGGTTCTGATCAGTCATGTCTCAATAAACTCGAAGCAGATCGTGCTGCTTATGAAGCCGAAAGGAATCGTTGTCAGTCTCTAGAAAATGCAGCTGATAAGCAAAGTTGTTTAAATAATCTCGAACAATATATGACGGCCTATAACGAATGTGGCAGTGATCAGGCCTGTAAAGAACAGTTAGAAAGTGATCGCCTCGCCTATCAAGCCGAAGTAAATAAATGTGAGGAAGAAACTGATCCTGCTACAAAAGAGCGATGCTTAAATAATGTGAATAGTTTTGCAAATATGTATAACTCTTGTACCGATCAAAATTGTCGTGATCAACTCATGGCCGATAAAGAATCTTTCCAAAATGCTCTTAACAACTGTGAGTCAGAAAGTTCACCTGCAGCAGTGGCCAGTTGTAAAGAAAGAGCTTATGCCTTTGTTGAAGAATATAGCAACTGTACAACAGATGCCTGTCGTAACGATTTAAGAACCAACTATCAACGTTATCAAGTTGCTATGGAAGAATGTCAGGCCAAGAACTCAGATTCTGAGAGACAAGTTTGTAAAGATCAAGTCAATGCCTATGCCGAGGCCATCGCAGAATGTGACGGTCTATCAGGTCAAGATAAAACTCGTTGTGAAGGTGAAGCTGAATATCGTGTTGGTACTACGGTTTGTGCGGACAAGCCCTCTTGTCCAGAAGGACAGTCTTATAATTGTCAGGCCAAATCATGTATGACTCCAGAAGCCGATGCCGATCTCCTGGGTCTTTATTTAGATTGTCATATGATGACCGATCCCAATGAAAAGGCCGCTTGCCAAGAAAACCTAGAAGAAGTGGCGAGCACAGGAAGCACTCTTGAAGGCGATATAGCAAGTGCAGGTTCTGACCTCGCCTCCAGTTCTAAAAAGGCAGCACTCACAGCAGGAGCTGGTGCAGCTGCTGGACTTATAACCACATTACTTGGAATTAAAAATAAGCAAATCTGTGCATCAGGTGGAATCCTTGCTCTAGGAAGTGTTTACGCCCTCTATAACGAAGTTACCCACTCTAAAGAAATCAAAGGACGAGTCGAAGCACTCCAAGCCGAATATGATGCTAAGGTCGCTCGAATGGATCGCAATTCTTATGAGTATCAGAGAGTATCTTTTGAATACGCGATCAAAGGTTATGAGCTCATGGCCCAGGCCTATGATGAAAAGGCCGGAAATTATAAAATTATTATGGGTATCGGTGGCGTGGCTGCAGGTGTGGCCGGAGTAGAACTCGCCTTGGCCAGTGCAATGAAACCACCACCGCCATGTAATACTTCCTATGCGGGAGCTAATTTAGCAGCTGGTGGACTTATGCTCGCAACAGCTGCTTCACTCAATGGACAAGCAACGAGTGCCGCTAAAGATCATCGCAATAAGGCCAACGAACTTAGAGAACTTATGGCCGAATTTGATAAATACCATACAGATAATGGAATTATTGATAACGACGATAGCTCTTTGGCCAGTAATGCTATGGCCAGTGTCGTCAGTCAGGTCAACTATGCCTCTCAAACAAGTTCTAAAATTGCTGAAGATGTCGCCGGTGTCGATGCCGAATCGATCTCAGACTCTGAAAGTACGGGAGGAAACTGTATCTCAGGAGCAGGTAAAGTTGATGCGAGTTGCGGTTGTCAGAAAACGAACTCTTGTATGTCGGTAGGACTCAATTTTGAATTGGCCGGTACAAGTCAGCAAATTTCGGCGCAAAAATCTATGATTCGCCAACTTGACTCAAGTGCCGCTGCTGGTAATCTCGCCTCTTCCTTTAATGCCTTAGCTGCTGGGAAGAAGTCTCTTAAGGATTTCCAAAAGGAAAACTTAGCCCTCAGTAACGCTCGTACAAAAACAGGACTCGACGCTATTGAGAATTTTAATAAAACAGCTGATGAGCAAGGACTGGCCAAAGTTTCAACTTCGGCCAAAGCTTCAAAGTTAGCATCAAATTCTCCAATGGACTCCACCCTTTCCAATAATGATGATAAAGATGGTGGAACCTTACCTGAATCTAAAGAAGAAGTAGATAGTGCAGCTGTTGCACAATCGGATAACTCAAAAGGTAACTGGGCCAAGCCCCTCTCTTTTAAAAAGGATAAATTAACGGGTGGACTCGACTTCCTTCTCCTGGATGAAGTTGAAGAAGAAGGTGCTGCCTCTCGCTCACTCGCTTCCCTCGAAGAGGATTCAGCAATGGATGAAGAGCTTCTCGCTCAGAATGAAAAGAAGGGAGCTGGGCTAACAGGGAACTTTAAGAACTCTGATCAAGTCATCCAAGATAGAGAGTTTGATCTCTTTACTGCTATTTCCCTGCGCTATCGTAAGAAGTTCTTTAGAAAAAATGACTAAATTGGGTCTTTAGTTGGAAAGGATAAAGTTTACATCTGTCATGGCCAATTGATTTCCCTCCCCATAGATTAGGGTCTACATTTTAAACTATGACTCAATCTATGGGATCATCCAATGTTCTCCCCTAAGCCAACTTATTCATTTCTTTGTTTTGTCTACCTTATCCTCAATACCTGTATATTTAGTATTCAAGCGGCTCCATTTGATTTTGGCCCCTGTTATTCACCAGCGGCGGCCACTCTTTCAAGTGTGCTATTTGATTTCAAAAATAAAGCCCCCTTTAAGCGAATCCCCATTTCTCACCCTCAAAGTAAGAAGGAGCTCATTTTCAAAGTTTATGAGCCCATACCGGGATCTCAGGCCCACGACAATGATGAATGGATCTTTGTTTTTGCAGGAATAGGCACAGGAGTAGATGATGCTCATGCAGTAAAAGCGGCCTCCTTGCTCAGAGAAGTAGGTATCGAGAAAGGACTTCTTATCATTCCCTCTGTTTTTAGACTCGACTTCGCCCAATCTTTTAGCTCTCAAGGAATTGTCGGAAATATTCCCACAGATGCACAAGACCTTCTCTTTGCCTTAGAGCTCCTAAAAGATTCGTTAAAAGAATATCAATTTAAAGAGATTACCTACTTTGGTTTCTCTTTGGGCGCCCTTACGGCGGCCCACCTTTCTTCCCAATTAGAAAAGAGTCAACATCCCCTCATGGCCAATAAGGTCATACTCATGAATTCTCCGATAAACTTGTTAAAGAGCTTACAGAATATTGATCGCCTCAATGAAAAACGAGTAAGTCTCTATGAAAATACTCAAGTTGCAATATCCTACCTCTCCTATCTTTCCAAATATCCAAGTGCACAAGAGAGCTCCTCTCTTCAATGTGAACTCTATCAGATTGATGAGTCTTCCCTTGAGTCAGTAATTTCAGAGAGCTTAAAGTTTAACCTCGATGAACTCTTTCTCTATGGCCAAGAAAGAACCCCTACAGGTGCCTTAGATAGGAGACCTCGACACTACTTACGTTCTCCAAGGGAAAGAGAAAGAATGCAGAGACTAAGAGACAGGAGAATGGCCAAAAATTTAAGTTTTGAAAATTATGTAAAGAATTCTGTTCTTCCTATTTCACAAGTACAGGAGCTTTCTGAACTTAATCAAAGAGTATCACTTACCAGTTTATCCGATGAAATCAGAAATAATCCCAAATACTATGTGATCCACACGAGGGATGACTTTCTCCAATCAAGTGAAAGAGAGCTTAATCAATACACAAATCTCTTTCTTCCAGAGAATAAGTGGATTGTCGATAAAGGTGGGCATCTTGGGCTTCTCAACTTTAGAGAATTGGGTGAAGTGATAAAGGACTTTCTCTAGAAATAAAAAAGGCTTCCATAGGGAAGCCTCTTTCAAATACGAATTTCAATTCAAATTAGAATCTATCCATTACTTCTGATGCTTCGAAGAAATAGTTGATCTCTCTCTCAGCAGAAGCTTGAGAGTCTGATCCGTGAACCGCATTCTCACCTACAGATTTAGCGTAAAGCTTACGTAGTGTGTTTTCAGCAGCGTCAGCTGGATTAGTTGCACCCATGATCTCACGGTTTTTCTCAACAGCATTTTCACCTTCAAGAACCATAAGAAGAACTGGAGCAGAAGTCATAAAAGATACAAGCTCACCAAAGAATGGTCTTTCTTTGTGCTCAATATAGAAACCTTCAGCTTTTTCTTTTGAAAGAGTTGTTAGTTTAGCAGCAGCAATTCTAAGCCCTTCTTTTTCAAAACGAGCTACGATGTTACCAATGTTGTTATCAAGAACCGCGTTTGGCTTAATAATAGAAAATGTTTTTTCCATAGTTATTCTCCTAAAATGCTCATCCCCACAATGTGGGGATGGCGTATTTAACTTAAATCTAAAAATTAATTAGCTGATATATTGCAATATCGTCAAATTATTTCTTTAAGGCTTCTTCCATCTTCTCACCTAACTCAGCAGGTGAACGTGCGATGGTTACGCCACACTCTTCAAGAATACGAAATTTAGCTTCCGCAGTATCGTCTCCACCAGAGATGATCGCTCCAGCGTGACCCATACGTTTACCGGGAGGCGCAGAAGCACCAGCGATGAAGCTCACTACTGGTTTAGTCATATTCTTCTTAATCCAACGAGCAGCATCCGTCTCGGCAGATCCACCGATCTCACCAATCATAATAACCGCTTCTGTCTCAGGATCTTTTTCGAATAGCTCAAGCATATCGATGAAGTTTGTTCCGTTAACAGGATCTCCACCAATACCCACACAAGTTGATTGACCAATTTCTCTTTGAGTTAATTGGAAAACCGCTTCGTAAGTAAGAGTACCTGAACGAGAGATAACCCCTACCTTACCTGGCATGTGGATATGTCCTGGCATAATTCCAATTTTACACTCACCTGGAGTGATAATTCCCGGACAGTTAGGACCGATAAGACGAGTTTTAGAACCACGTAGAGCGGCCTTAACTTTAATCATATCTGTTATAGGAATTCCTTCTGTAATCGCAATAACAAGAGGAATCTCTGCATCAATACACTCAAGGATTGAGTCTGCTGCAAATGGAGGAGGTACCATAATCATGGCCGCATTCGCTTCTGTTTTATCAATAGCTTCAACTACAGAATTAAAAACAGGGAAACCTTCATGAACAGTTCCACCTTTACCTGGAGTTACTCCTCCAACAAAGTTTGTACCGTAATCACGTGATTGAAGGGAGTGAAAAGTTCCCTGCTTACCAGTGAAACCAACAGTAATAAGTTTTGTATCTCTACCAACTAGGATTGCCATCTTATGCCTCCCCTTTCTTTGCTGCTTCTACAACTTTCTTAGCAGCGTCTGCGAGATCGTCTGCTGCGATCAAGTCTAGATCAGATTCATTTAGAATTTTCTTTCCAAGAGCAACATTAGTCCCTTCAAGACGAACAACTAGAGGAACTTTAAGATCGAGTTCCTTAGCAGCAGCAACAACACCTTCAGCGATGATGTCACACTTCATAATTCCACCAAAGATATTTACCAAAATGGCAGATACATTGGGATCTTGAAGAATAATTGTAAATGCTTTTTGAACAGTCTCTTTTGTTGCACCACCACCTACATCGAGGAAGTTAGCTGGTTTACCACCAAAGAGAGAAATAATATCTAGAGTCCCCATAGCAAGACCAGCACCATTAACAAGACAACCGATATTACCATCAAGCTCAATATAAGATAGTCCATGCTCTGCAGCTTCTAATTCCTTAGCCGACTCTTCTGTTTCATCGCGAAGTTCTTCAATTTCAGGATGTCTGAAAAGAGCGTTAGCATCAAAATTAAGTTTGGCATCAAGAGCAATAACATCTCCACTCTTTGTAAGAACAAGAGGATTAATCTCTGCGATAGTACAATCTTTTTCAACATAGAGATTATAGAGACCTTGGAAAAACTTAGAAGCTTTCTTAACAAGATCTTTATCTTTGATACCAATTCCGTAAGCAAGCTTACGTCCAATAAAAGGAGTAAATCCAGCAGCAGGATCAACAGCTACTTTAATAATTTTCTCAGGAGTTTCTTCTGCAACCTTTTCAATCTCAACCCCACCTTCAGATGAAGCCATGAAAGTAATTCTTCCAGTTCCACGATCAAGAACAAGTCCTGCATAGTATTCGTGCTCGATCTCACATCCTTCTTCAATAAGAAGAGTATGTACTTTCTTACCTTCAGGTCCTGTTTGGTGAGTTACTAAAGTTTTACCAAGGATGTCGTTTGCGTGCTCTTTAACCTCATCAAGGCTCTTTGCAAGCTTAACACCACCAGCTTTCCCACGCCCACCAGCGTGAATTTGTGCTTTAACAACCCATACGTTGCCACCTAGTTCTTTAGCCGCGGCTACTGCTTCATCAACACTTTTAGCTACTTTTCCATTTAGAGTGCTAATGTTGAATTCACGCATTAGTCCTTTGGCCTGATACTCGTGAACATTCATAATAGAGACTCCCTATCTTCGAGTTCATGTCCGATTCTAAGAAAAGAGAATCTCTGATCTTTTGGATCGGACGAATTTATAAAAAATAATCGTTCTTAAATTTGAACCCATAATAGTGCCACCGTTTGCTTTACTCTAGGAGCACAGCAACACAAACCATTGATTTTCTTAAAAAAATAAGGGGATAAAGACAACATCCCGTTATACGGCCTATTTCTGAGCTTACTTAGACAAAGGAAATGAAGAAAAAACAATAAATTCTAAATATACGCTATGCTTCAATATTGGAGAAAGGCCAACTTCCTCTTAAAATAAATTTATTTCTCTAGCAGGAACACATTATGAAATTCTCCCCTTCTCGCCTTTTCTTTATCCTCTTCTTTTCCTTTATCTTTATCCTTTCCTTTTCCCCCACTCATGCTTTCGCCCTCACGGCCAAAATCATAAAAGCAAAAGGAAGACTTTATAAAGATGGAATAGAAATTAAGCCTCCCCAAATAAAGAGTCTAACTTTGAATGAAGGAGCCACTCTTGAAATAAGAGATAAGAACTCCTTCTTCATTATCGAGTACTCCAATGGTTCACGCCTTATGCTCGCCCAAGGAAAATTAAAGATTGAAGAGTTAAAAGAGAAAAAGACTTTCTTGCAACTTCTCAAAGGGACTCTTCACAATTACACCAATCCCCATTCGTCTCATCAATTTAAAGTCAAAACAAAGAACGCCTCCTTTGCGGTGCGAGGAACAAAGTTCTGGCTCAAGCAATCCCAACAAGAGAGTTACCTCTGCGTATGTACCGGTACAGTTGCAGTTAGAAATAACCACTCCCTTATGCTTGTTCAAGCGGGAGAGGATGCTCATGTAGAAAATCCCTTGGGAACCCTTACTAAATCGAAAGCTAATGATATGATGTGGAAGATGGCCACAGGAGGTTTTGAGCAAATGGGAATTCCTGTGGAAACAGATCCAAGAAAGAAATAGGTAAGAATATGGCCAGCAATACACTTGAATACTTTATTTTGGAGCCTGCACTCTTTAAATTAGACGGTGGAGGCATGTATGGGATTATTCCTAAACCTATGTGGAATAAAGTTCATCCTGCAGATGAACAAAATAGAGTCCTCCTATCTCTTCGCCTACTCCTTATTAAAGGTAAGAAAAGAACAGTTCTTATCGATACGGGAATTGGTGACTATCACGACGAAAAATTTATCAAAATGTTCGATGTGAAAAGTGAGCTCTCTCCTCTCGAGCAGGCCCTTCATAATATAGACTTAAAGAAAGAGGATATTACTGATCTTGTCATCTCTCATTTTCACTTTGACCATATCGGTGGACTTGGAGAAAAGAACTCCAACGGAGAACATATTCCCCTTCTTCCTAATGCCCATATTCACGTTCACAAAAAACATTATGAATACGCCTTCAATCCAACACCAAGAGATAGTGGATCGTTTCATTCCCACTTCTTTGGTCCCTTAATGGAATATTATAAAGAGAGAAAGCAACTCTTCTTTTATGATGGGGACCAAGGAGAACTCCTTGATTTAGGTGATGGAGAAACTCTCAAATTTATTACGAGCCATGGTCACACTCCGTGGCTCCTTCACCCCTATACTAAGGATTATATCTACCTCACCGACCTCATCCCCACGAGCAATCATATCCATATTCCTTGGGTCATGGGATACGATATAGCTCCCGGTGTTACAACTGAATATAAAGAAAAGCTCCTAGGCTTCATTGAAAGAAATCAATTAAAAGTTATTTATGAACATGATCCCAAGTACTGGGGATCAGAACTAAATAGAGATGATAAGGGAAGAGTTAGAGTCTCTCATAACTTTGAACGTTTGAATGAAATTTCATATTCTATAAAGAGGAATTAATCGATTTCTTCTAATTCAATTCGGATAATGGGCACAATTCTCTGGCGAATAAGGTCTTCCCAATTATCCATTTCGACAGGAGTGAAGTCTCCGTATTCATCATCTACAATATCAACAAATTTTTGATTGAAGTCACTTGCGTAGTTACCGTATTCCTGAAAATACTCTGAATATCTATTATAATACTCGGTATAATATTGAATCTCTGCGGCGATACTTTCTTCTTCTTCAATAATTACCGTGGGATTATACTCCATATCTCCTTCTACATTCACGACTCTAAATCTCGTTCCTGGTAGAAAAATACCTTCATTCTCGAGTTCATTAATATCTGATATATTTTTTAGTCTTTTGCCTTTTATCTCAAAAATAATATCGGCCCTTAAAATATCACCCCACACTCTTGTATCTTCAGAGAGGGCCACACTTGTAAAAGCATCCTCTTCTACAATATTGCCGACGCTATATTTGCTGAGAATGTCTTCCATACTATTATAACGAGAATCAATCTCTAATTTTCGATAGGAGATTCCTTCAGTATTCGGTAGAGCATTTAATGATTTTTTTAAGCGATCTAAGAATTCTCTTTCTTCATTATTTAAGGGAATTTTATTTCTCAACTTCTTATTGATTAATGAAGATTTAATATACTCTTCAATGGGAGCAATATCGACTTGTCTTCCATCCAATTGAACATACTTAGGCGTATAATCATCCTTCCTTAAAACTTTTCTAATAAGACTAAAACATCCATTATCGAAGAAAGATCCAGATGAAGGAGAACGCTCATTCCAAGAAAGCTGCGAACATGAAGATAACAACCAAATTATGACTAGAAAGTAAATTTTCATATAGGTCTTATCGACATTTTTATAGGAAGTATTTAGCTTTCACCATGAATCAACGAGAATCAATAATATTAATTACTTAGTATTTTCAAACGTTAGATATGAATGACCTTTCTTAATAGGAGCCAGAACGTTGTTATTAATTGAAACGCTTAAGCTTTTGCGTGAGTTCATCGATATGAAGAAGACCTTTCTTCATCAGCTCTTCAACCTTGGTATTCATTGACTTCGACAAAGCTGTAGAAACCCTCTTATTTAATCGCTTGTGCTTCTTGGTTTCCGTAACCATAAAGGAGGCCAACTCTCCAATCTCTTTACCAAAATCAGAAAGCTCTTGATAGCCACGAGAAAGACCTGGATTCAAGTTTAAGAGAGAGAGATGCCTCTTATGGGAATCAATGATGAGGTCTCTTAACATGGGACCAATTTGTTTATTATACTGATCTTCAAAAAGGTAAATGGTATTACCTTTAGATATACGATTTAAGGTATTTTTGTAGAGATCATTCATTTGTTCAAGCAAACCTAGAAAGGTTTCAAAGCGCTGCTTTCTTTCTTTCAAAGGTTGAATTAAATTCTTATCTAGAGTGGCCAAGTAATTCGTTAGCTTAGTTTCAAAACTTTTTAAAGGAAGTGGGCTCAGTAAGATTTTACCTTTTAAAAGCTTTCTCTTCCCTTCCGAGGTGCCAGTGAAGAAGCCTCCGATAAGGGGTACTTTTTGAAGAAGGCGATTCCAGCGCAGTAGAATTCCTCCAGGGATAAATTCTAAAGTATATTCATATTCACCAGAGACAATGGACTCCCCTTTCACTAATTCAATTTCATTAAAATAAGCGAGTCCTTCTGAATAAGCTGCTTGAGTGAGCAGCTCCACTGGAGCCTCTCCCATATAGCGCCCGGTAATTGTTTTCATTCTCAGGATGGCCCATCCCTCTCCAGGATAATTGGCCCCTAGCCATAAGGAACTCAGATCACGGGTCGGTCGAATTTTATAAATCCATTTATCTCCCCCCTTAAAATTTCTCTGGGTCACATGAATGATACTTTCCTTGTCGGCCTTAGTGAGTCCATATGCCTTAGGAGGAGTATGAAAGACTCCCCACAGGTAGACACCTATAACCACCAAGGCAACAAGTCCCAAAGTGGAACTCAAATAAAATTTCAAATGAGATAATTCAAAGGAGGATGCAGCTTCTTCTCTAGGGTTCTGTGAATCGTCATTATAATTTTGAGGATCTTCTTCGGGATCGAAGTCAGAAATAAATTCGTCGTCCTGATCTTCATCCCCTTCGTGAGGATATTGATCATCGATATTTTCTTCTTGCTCCCTGAGAACTTGCTCTGGCGTTTGAAGCTCACTTTCTGGAGCAGGAGGAAGTGGAGGAAGATCTGGGGGCAAATCAGGAGGAAGCTCTGGAGTGTGAGAGTTTGATTCATTTTCTATAGGAACTTCAACTGGAACTTCCTTAGGAAGCTCTTCAGAAAAGTCAGAAGGAACAGGGGGAAGATCAGGAGGAAGTTCCATCGAGGGGGTTGAATCTTCCACAAGCTCATTCTCTTGAACACTTGTATGAGGCTCAAAATTTTCTTCAAATACGAGACCAGGCTCAACACGAGAAGCCTCTTGCTCATTTAAAGGCTTAAGCTCTTCAGGTGCCTTAAAGTCCAGCCCCACTCTTAAATCATGAGAGAGATCACTTTCTTGTTCGGTGGCCGCGGGAAAGAGTTCCATAAATTCGGCCCACTCATGAACAGGTAGCCAATCTCTTTCCCCTTCTTTCCAAATAAGATCTTCCTTGGTCAATTCCATGAGCATTATTTTGCTCATCATCTCCTGTTCAGAGAAAGGGCCAATATGATGGTCCCCTTGAAATATAAACCAAGTCCTTTGTGTCATATATTTATAATGTTATACTGGAGTTGAATGATTCACAATGGCAATCCCCATAAAAAAAGCAACTTATAGAGAAGTAAGGCACAAGAGAATGAAAGATTGGAAAGAACAATTAAAGCCTAGATCAAAATACACCCTATCTCAAAATGAGCAGCCCCAGGCCCTTCAAAATATCTTTCTCACTGCACCATGCGACTGGGGAGTGATGAGAAATGGGGGAAAGAATGGAGCCCGATTTGCTCCCGATATTCTTCTTAATCTCTTTAAGAAAATGGCGAAACACCAAGATAATTCACAATGGAGCACTCACCAAGTTGTGAAAAAAGATTTAGCGGCACATGATTTCTCTGGAGCCCAAGACTATAGCTATCAAAAAATTAAATCCATCCTCTCGCCCTTGCCCTCTTCTTCAAATGAGCAGTCTCCCGTCAATATCTTTCATCTCGCTGCAGGACATGACCATATTTATCCCTTGGCAAAAGCAGTGTTGGAAATCTACGCAAAGGCAATCATTCTAAATATTGATGCCCACTTAGATACGCGCGTAGATGAGCTCCCTCATTCGGGAACTCCCTTTCGCCAGCTCCACAATGAATTTAATCTTTCAAAAAATAATAATGAAAACAACAATGAAACGAAACTCACCCTCGCTCAACTAGGAATACACAAATACGCAAACACTCCCCATAATTATGAAGAAATGGGAGACATGAAAATTTTGAGCATGGAGGATTGCCATAAAGAAAATAAACTTCAGTCCTGGCTTGATCAAATTCTCTCTCACAACCAAGGCCCCTTAATCCTTTCCCTTGACTGTGATGGTATCGATGGCCCTATTATGCCCGCTGTTTCAGCAGCTAATCACGATGGTCTCAATAAGACTCAAATGAAAGTCATTCTTGAAAGCTGTATCCAGTATTGGAATAAGTTCAACTCTCCTCGCCTCTTTGGCCTCTACGAATACAATCCTCAATTTGATGACCTTCACTGTACAAGTGGGCGCTACCTTAGCTCTCTCATTCATAGAATATATAATACTTCGGAAACGTTATAATGAGAGACTCCTTAAAGTCACTGCAAGTAAAGGCCAGTGACTTCTTTCATCAATATATGAATAAATACTCCAGTGCCATGAATTGCCAAAAGGGATGTTCGCATTGTTGTATTTCTGACTTATCTATTTTTCATTGGGAAGCCGATTTAATCTTGGATTGGTTCTCCGATCTTACTCTTGATCAAAGAGCTGACTTAAAGAAGAAATGGTCTCAATCCCAGCAGGAATTAAAAAACGATATTCAGAGTTTCAAAGATGTCTTCGGCAACGCTTCCTTGTCATGTGTATTTCTCTATGAGGGGCAATGTTCTATATATCCACGTAGACCTATCATCTGTAGAACCCAAGGAATGGGATTGAAATGGAGTGAGGATGGCCTACTGAAAAGAGACTGTTGCCCTCTCAATTTTACAGATTCCCCATTTGAAAATGAGTCTCAAATAGAAGATGAACTTAATCTCGATACCCTTAATCAAATGATTTCGGGAGCACAAACCCTCTATTCCAAGCATTTAAACTCGCCCTTACTTCAATCCTCTCGAGAAAATAACCCTTCTTCAAGAATAACTTTAGAAGAGCTCAAAGAGATACTCATTCAAATCTAAGCCACTTGGGAAGAATTCGAGTGATGGGAATGAGCATGAGAAAATTCTTCGCTATGCTTCGCGTACTTTGTGTCCACACCCATAATATGTGTAAAGAGCCAGTTTTTAAGAAAGCTTGAGAGCTTTATTCCATCGAGCTGATTTTTTTCAATATCTTCTTTAAACTTGGAAAGCGCCATTAAGAGATTCTCATGAACTTTCTTATGAGACTCATATGCAGGATACTCAATTGAGCGCATATAGGATTCTTCATGGGTAAAGTGTTCAATGGTATATTCTTCTAATGCGACAAAAGAAGATTTAATTTTAACAAGTGTCCCTTGATTCATATCATCGATTAAAGAATTGATACGATCGAGTAAAACAATATGTTCTTCATCCATATCATTCACACCGATTCTATATTTATCATCCCACTGAATGCGCTCAAAGCGTAGAGTATCCTCAATCCCATGCTCTTTCTTGCCCTCTTTGAGAACATTATCAAAGTAATCAATATAGCTACTCAACATATGAGACAAATTTAAAGTTTGTGAGACGACTAATGTATTTCTTTGTACCGTTGAATGAATAAGGTTGATAGCATCTCGCAACTCATCAACTCCTTTGTCTTGCTCAACGGCTGCAAAAGATATTTCTTCAATTTCTTCATTCACTTTTAAAGTCTTTTGACTTGAATGATTAAAATGACCTTTAAACTCATCAAACTTTAATCGACTCTCTTCCGAAGCTTTGATGACCTTTTCTTCTATCAATTTATTTTTGTGAGAAATATCCTTTCTCATATTTTCAATTCGATCCGCTGTTTCATTGAGTGTCTTGTTGATAGCATTTGCACTCTCTCCACTTGTTATGGCAAGAGACCCGATTTCTTCAGCAACAACAGCAAAGCCTTTTCCATGTTCCCCTGCTCTTGCCGCTTCAACAGAAGCATTGAAAGACAAAAGCTTCGTTTGAAAAACAATATCGTTGATAATTTTTGTTTTCTCAGAGACTTCTTGAAACATATGAGTCAATTCACCCAAGCTCTTAGAAATATCATTCATGGTTTCCATGACTTCCTGATTTGAGTCTAAGCTCACTTTTAAGGTATCTTCTAGTTCTCGACTTGATTGCTCACTGGCCACGATATAAGAGCTAATTTCATTCATAGCACTTCCCACTTGAGAAATACCTTCCGAAGTTCTCGAGATCATACTGCTGATTTCATCACTACTGCTACTTGTTTCCACTATGGCACTGGCCTGACTGACAATACCATCTTCTAACTGAGTACAAGTTTCTTTGAACTGAGCATTGGTTCCCATGACATCATTTCTAAAACTTTCCAATTTCTCAAAAAGAAGTTGAGAACTCTTCGTCTTATTTCTTTGGAGAAAGAGCAGAAAAGATACAGAGAGAGACGTGATGAAGAAGGAAATCATATAACTTCTCTCGAGGAGAAAATCTGTGAAGTGACAAAGTCCAAATGCCCCAGCAAAGAATAAGTTAACTAATATTAATTCACTAAACCAATTTCTTTTCATTATAAAATTCCCAAGTTCATATCTTTTAATACTATCGGTTGCTTTCAAAGATAATTAACTGAGATTTATCATGAACAAAAACTAGTGAGTCTAAAGTCAACACAATGGATTGAGTAAACCAAAGCCAGAACCAAAACCAGACCGAGAAGGAGTCGAAGGAGCGACGAAGAAGATCGCTGAAAATTGAGCTTAGATCTTTTTTTTGGGCTCAAGTTTTAGTGAGATTCTAGGAGTGACGAGCGACGCCCGAGGGAGCGTACGAAAAGTACGTGACCGAGAAGGAGTCGAAGGAGCAACGACGAAGATCGCTGAAAATTGAGCCCAAAAAACAAAAAGCCCAATGGGCGACCATTGGGCTTTTCGAGAGACATTTAGATGGAGTCAGAAAAAATCCTTTTTTCGTAGCTCCTACACACACACACTATTATATAAGCAAGGAGTGTGCCAACTTTTCAAACTATATAAGTAGCTGTTTTCATATAAAGCTCCATGGGGACAAGTGATACTTTTTTGACTGACACAGAGCAAATCACGTCAAAAACTTGTATGAGTATAAGGCTCAAGTAATCAATATTTAAGGACTTTTACGCGCTAGGTAATCGGATAATTTCTGAACCGCTAGGTCCATGGCCTCATGGTCGGAGTCGATTCCATAGATTCGATCTACCATGGCCCAAATCTTCCTCCCATCTTTTTGCACAATTTCAACTTCGACCGTAACTCCATCGTGAACAAGGTTGAGAGTTAATCTTCCTAAGAGATGAGGATGGGATTCAAGGGGAACGAGAATTTCTCGTGGGAATTCGGGATTTCTAATATCAAAGGCCATAAGGCTTAGTACCTTACTTAAAGTTAATCGTAAATCCAAGAAGGGATGAATACTTAAGTAAGTTAAGTTTTAGAAATCTACACATTAAAATCAATTGACGAAGAGAACTCCTTTTAAGGAATTGCCTATACTTCAATTACTTAACTCATTAAAAAAGGAGTCTATATGTCACAAACGATCACAAAAAGTGCCCATATCACTTGGAGAGGAAATCTCAAAGAAGGTAAAGGGGTCATTTCAACCGAAAGTGGAGCCCTCACAGAACAGCCTTATGGATTTAATAAAAGATTTACTGGGGAAAAAGGAACTAATCCAGAGGAGCTCATTGCTGCTGCTCACGCAAGTTGCTTTACCATGGCCTTATCGAAGATCCTTGGCGAAGCCGGGCATACTGCTGAACAAATGGATACTCAGGCCAAAGTCGTCCTCTCTGAAAAAGACGGAGACTTCTCTATTTCTCAAATTCACTTAAAGATCAAAGCTCAAATTGACCAACTGAGTAAAGAAGAATTTCAAAGCTTTGCTGAACAGGCCAAAGAAGGCTGTCCCGTGTCAAAACTCTTCAATGCTCCCATTTCCCTGGAATGCAGCTTATAATTTGATTTGGTAAGAGAAGAGAGAAAAGAGATTTGAAACAGAAAAGCCCTCTCTATATCCTTGTTTAAATTTTGCCTTCATTTTGGCCCTACCTTTTTTGTTCGAGGGCCGTATCATGGAGTAGCTAAATTAACACAAATAAAGGATATATAATGAAAAGTTTAGTTCTTATCTGCACTCTCTTTCTTTCTCAAGCGAGCTTAATGGCCGCAAGCTGCTACAGCTACGATAAAAATGGCATCGATATCAAGTGGACAGCTTTCAAAACACCAAAGAAAGTTGGAGTTAACGGAAAACTTCCCCACTATACTCTTGAAGGCAAGAAGAAAGGCTCTTCAGTTGCTGATCTTTTAAAGGGTCAAAAAATTGAAATCGCTCTCGATAAAGTGGAGTCAGGCGATAAAGGTAGAGATATTAAAATCGTTAAATTCTTCTTCAATGATCTTGCTGGTGATAGCAAGATCATGGTTACGGTTAAGGATGTATCAAAAGATATCATCACCATGGAGCTTATGTTAAATGGAAAGAAAAAAGAAATTCCTCTCACTTATAAAATGGATGGAATGAAACTTGTGGCCACAGGACACATGGATATTCTTGACTTTGGTATGAGTAAGCAGCTTTCTGCAATCAACAAAGCATGCTACGCCCTTCATGAAGGAAAAACTTGGTCAGATGTTAGTCTAACCCTAGAGACAACGCTTACAAGCTGTAAGTAATCCCAATAGGCCGATAATAAAAAATCGGCCTTTTTTTTTTACTTTGATCTCCATCATTACTTTTTCCCGTCTTTTCCGTTACTCTCAAGATATTCCCCCTTTGTCTAAAAACTAAATAATGAGGTTTTCATGTTGGGTTATCTCTTGGCCATGACCATTGGCTTTAGTCTCGGTCTCTTAGGAGGCGGTGGTTCAATTTTAACGGTTCCCATTCTAGTCTATGTCATGGACATGGATCCTAAGGTCTCAATTGCTCTAAGTTTGGCGATCGTGGGGATGACCAGTCTAGTGGGAGTCTTCGGTCATTACCGAAAGAATAATATCCATTTTAAAGTGGCCCTCACCTTTGCCCCCTTTGCTATGATAGGAACTTTCTTAGGGGCCAAAATAAGTCAATTCATGAGTGGCTCAATTCAACTTATCCTCTTTGCCTGTATTATGCTTTTGGCCTCCGTTTTAATGATACGAGGGAGAAAGGATACAGAAGAAGATTTAGAAAAGCAGAAGAGCCTTCCCCTGGCCACTCTTGCCGTTCAAGCTATTATTGTAGGAATCGTTACAGGGTTAGTCGGTGTGGGAGGGGGATTTCTTATCGTCCCCGCCCTCGTCCTCCTCTCTGGTCTATCTATGAAAAAGGCCGTAGGAACTTCTCTATTTATCATCTCTTTAAATTCATTTAGTGGCTTTCTGGGATACTTAGGTTTGGTGGAAATTCCTTGGCCTTTTCTTTTTAAGTTTAGTGCCTTCTCAGCTATAGGAATCTTTATTGGAATTGCTCTCTCTCAATATGTCTCTCAACCGACTTTGAAGAAAATATTCGGAATATTTTTGATCTTCATGGGACTTTTTATACTCTATAAAAATCAGATGGCAATTTGATACATCTATTTCCTTAAAAGAGGTATTTTCAAGTACCTAAGACCGTTTGATTCGGTCTCAGGTAAGTGTCCGGCATCAATATTCACCTGAATACTAGGAAGAAGAAGCTTTGGTGCATTTAGAGTTGCATCTCGCTCTTTTCTAAATTTTACAAACTCCTCTTGAGTCGTTCTTTCTTTCAATCGAATATTACTTTCTTTTTGCTCTTTAATCGTGGCACAGAAACGTAATTCTCTTCCCCCAGGTTGATAGTCGTGACCTGTATAAACGATGGTTTCATCTGGAAGACTATAGAGTTTATTTTTAATCGACTCGTAAAGATCCTCTGCACTTCCTTTTGGAAAATCACATCTTCCCGTTCCATAATCAGGCATAAAAAGAGCGTCTCCCGTAAAAACGGCATCTTCAAAAAGTAAACTGGTACAGGCAGGTGTGTGACCAGGAGTGAAGAGGACTTTAAATTCGAGAGTACCGGCACAAACTTTTTGCTCGTCTTCAAAGAGCTCATCAAACTGAGACCCATCAGTAGGAATATCTAAATTAAAGAGCCGGGAAAATTCACTTTGGACGATTTGAATATTCTTTCCAATTCCAATTTTCGCCGTTGGAAAATGTTCTTTAAGAAATACAGAAGCACTTAAGTGATCTGCATGAGCATGAGTTTCTAAAATATAACGAAGCTCCAACTCTTGCTCTTTAATGAAGTCTACAACTTTTTGAGCACTGGTATAAGAATACTCTCCAGAGTGGGAGTCAAAATCGAGTACAGAATCAATGATCACCGCATCTTTTGATTTCTCATCATAGACAACATAAGAAAGGGTGAAAGTCGCAGCGTCGAAGAAAACTTTAATTTTAAAATGAGGGTGTTCTTTGATCATCGTTCTATCCTTTTTTAAAAGGGAGCAGCAATTTAGATGCGGCTTAATGAGTATTATGGAATATTTGATGGATTTCGCCTATGATATAGATCAAATCCCCCAATAAAAGTCCTGACCGGAGATGTTGATCGTGCAACAACCAGCAACTCGTTTGAATTTGAAAGAGCTCTTAACTGACCAACAAAGAGCTCGCCTCATCTCCAAAACCTACCGTCCCGGCGAGACCATCTATAGTGAAGGAGAAGATCCCAAAGGAATTTTCTTCTTGAAAAGCGGTATTCTCGCCCTTACTTACAATTCTGAAAATGGTGCCGAAAGCCTACTTCGTGTTTTTACCAACTGCGTCTTCTTTGGTCATCGAAGTTACCTAGCTGCTGATCAATATCATGCCACTCTAACCGTTTTGAAAGAAGCTGAAATTCGCTTCCTTGACCAAGAGCTTACCGAAGAAGTCTTTGCTCAGAACCCCAAAGTCCTCTTACACGTTGCCCAAACCATGGCCGTGGATTTAAGAAATGCTGAGAATCGACTTAGAGATATGGTGGGCAAGAAGGCTTCCCAAAGAGTTATCGAGGCCCTCCTCTATTTAAAGCATAAGAATGAAGACTTTCCCTGGACGAGACGAGAAATTGGAGAATTCTGTGGAGTGAAGACGGAAACCGTTTCTCGCGCCCTCGGTGAATTAGAAAGTCTCAATCTTATTCGTAGAGAAGGTCGATCTATAGCCATAGTCGATGAATTAAAGCTGGTCGATTATCTCAATGAGCCCTCTTAAAAATCGGGCTTTTTTTAACCTATATATTGATCGCAAATGTTTAAGAAAAACCCCATAAAAACACTTATCTTACCGATTCTCTTGGGTTAATATAAAAGCCTAAAAATCATAATTTGAGAGCTAGATTTTAAAATTTCTTTTACAGAATTAAATATATCTTATTTTTCTTATTTCTCTACGTAAGGAGTTAGTCTATCATGTTAAAACGATTCTTAACTGTATTGACTTCTTCAGTAATGAAGAAGCAAGCCATGGGAGTCTCGGGGTTAATGCTCTGTGGATTTCTTGTCACCCACTTGGCAGGTAACTGTCTCATCTATGTTGGGCCAGAAGCTTTCAACACTTATGCTCATAAGTTGGTCACAAACCCGGCCATCTATCTAGCAGAAGCTGTTCTCGCTCTGATCTTTCTCACGCACATCGGTCTTGCTGCCAAGCTTACCATTGAGAATAAGATTGCCCGCCCTACGAATTATTATATGAGGCAGGCAACAGGCAGAGGATCAACACTCGCTTCTTCAACTATGCCTATTACAGGTTTGATCATTTTGATCTTCCTTATTCTGCATATTATTCAATTCAAATTTGGTCCCTATTACGAAGCCACTTATGATGGTGTCGTCATGAGAGATCTTTATCGACTTCTTATCGAATACTTCTCAAGCCCTATTGCAGTGGCTTGGTATATCTTCTGTATGTTGGCCCTTGGGCTTCACGTAAGTCACGGTTTTTGGAGTGCCTTTCAATCGATTGGTTTCAACCACCCGAAGTACACTCCACTCCTCCAGCTACTTTCTAAACTCTATGCTGTAGCTATGACTGTTGGCTTCTCTGCCCTTCCGATTTACTGCTATCTACAAGGAGCTAAATAATGACTGCTAAATTTTCAGATCCAAGACTAGATTCAAAAGTTCCAGAAGGACATATTAAAGATAAGTGGGATAACCATAAGTTCAAAATGAAACTGGTTAACCCTGCTAACAAGAGAAAGTTCAAAGTAATCGTTGTTGGTACTGGGCTTGCTGGAGCATCAGCTTCTGCAACTCTAGCTGAACTGGGTTACCATGTTGATGCTTTCTGTATTCAAGATTCTCCTCGTCGTGCTCACTCGATTGCGGCCCAAGGGGGAATCAACGCTGCCAAGAACTACCCTGGAGATGGGGACTCTATCTGGCGTCTCTTCTACGATACAGTGAAAGGTGGAGACTATAGAGCTCGTGAAGCGAACGTGTATCGTCTCGCTCAAGTGGCCAACAATATTATTGACCAGTGTGCGGCCCAAGGGGTTCCCTTTGCTCGTGAATACGGTGGAACACTTTCTAACCGCTCCTTTGGTGGTGCTCAGGTTTCTCGTACTTTCTATGCCCGTGGACAAACAGGTCAGCAGCTTCTTCTTGGTGCCTACTCGGCTCTAATGAAAGAGTCTGCAAAAGGAAAAGTAAAGATTCATACTCGTCGTGAAATGGTTGAGCTTGTAGTAGTTGATGGTCACGCTAAAGGGATCATTACAAGAAATATTATCACTGGTGAATTTGAGAAGTGGGCCGCTGATGCCGTACTTCTTTGTACTGGTGGTTATGGTAACACTTACTTCCTTTCTACCAACGCGATGACTTCAAACGGTTCTGCCGCTTGGAAAGCTTATAAGAAAGGGGCGATGTTCGCTAACCCTTGTTTCACTCAGATTCACCCTACTTGTATTCCTGTTCACGGAGACTCTCAATCAAAGCTTACGCTTATGTCTGAGTCCCTACGTAACGACGGACGTGTTTGGGTTCCAAAAGCGAAAGGCGATAATCGTCACCCTAATGATATTCCAGAAGAAGAGAGAGATTACTATCTAGAAAGAAAGTATCCTTCATTTGGTAACCTTGTTCCACGTGACGTTGCTTCTAGAAATGCAAAAGAAGCGATCGATGATGGACGTGGAGTTGGTAAAACAGGTGTAGCTGTTTATCTCGATTTCTCTGATGCTATTAAGCGTGATGGTGAACAGGCCATTCGTGAGCGTTACGGAAACCTCTTTGATATGTACAACCGAATTACCGATGAGAATCCTTATGTCGTTCCCATGAGAATTTATCCAGCGGTTCACTACACTATGGGTGGACTATGGGTAGATTACAATCTCCAAACGACAATTCCTGGTTGTTTCGCTCTTGGTGAAGCCAACTTCTCTGATCACGGTGCAAACCGTCTTGGAGCCTCTGCTCTTATGCAAGGTCTCTCAGATGGATACTTCGTTATCCCTTACACTCTAGGAAACTACCTAGCTACTGAAGGTGATATGAATGTAAAAACTCCAGATACTCACCCGGAGTTTGATAAGGCCCTAACATCTGCCAAGGAGAGATTTGATAAACTTCTTGCGATTGGTGGATCAAGATCAGTCGATAGCTTTCACAAAGAACTTGGGATCATCATGTGGGAACATGTGGGAATGGCCCGTGACGAAGCTGGACTAAAAGAAGGTATCGCTAAAATCAAAGAACTTAGAAAAGAGTTTTGGAAAGATGTTAAAGTTACCGGAACAGCTGACGGAATCAACGTTGAGCTTGAAAAAGCAAACCGAGTTGCTGACTTCCTAGAGCTTGGTGAGCTAATGGCACGTGACGCTCTTATGAGACCAGAGTCTTGTGGTGGTCACTTCCGTGAAGAGTCTCAAACCGAAGAAAACGAAGCGAAACGTAACGATGAAGAATACTCTCACGTTGCTGCTTGGGAATACCTCGGCGATGATGTAGAACCTGCAAGACACCGTGAAGAACTTGAGTTTGAGTATGTTGCACTCACTCAGAGATCTTATAAGTAAGGAAAGAGGAGCTAATATATGAGCCACGATACAGACTTAATGACCCTACATTTAAAAATTTGGCGTCAAAAAAATAATAAAGAAAAAGGTGAAATGGTTGATTACACACTAGAGAAAGTATCTCCAGATTCATCCTTCCTTGAAATGCTTGATCAACTTAACGAAGAGCTCGTTGCTAAAGGCATCGATCCTGTAGCCTTTGATCACGACTGTCGTGAAGGGATCTGCGGGATGTGTTCTCTTATGATCAATGGGCAAGCCCATGGACCAGAAAAGGAGACCACAACATGTCAGCTTCATATGAGAAGCTTCAATGATGGTGACACGGTTGTGATCGAGCCATGGCGTGCACGCGCCTTCCCTATTCACAAAGACCTTATGGTTGATCGCTCTGCCTTCGATAAGATTATTGAAGCTGGTGGATTCGTAAGTGTGAATACAAATAATGCTCAAGATGCAAACTCCATTCTTGTTCCAAAAGAAAATGCTGACCTTGCCATGGATGCAGCCGCTTGTATTGGTTGTGCCGCTTGTGTGGCAAGTTGTAAGAATGCTTCGGCCATGCTCTTTGTAGGAGCAAAAGTTTCTCAACTTGCGCTTCTTCCTCAAGGACAAGCAGAAGCTGAGCAACGTGTTCTTAATATGGTTGAAAAAATGGATGAGCTTGGATTTGGTAACTGTACCAATGAAGCTGAATGTGAAGCCTCATGTCCTAAGGGAATTGATATTTCAAATATCGCTCGTATGAACAGAGAATTCCTTAAGTCTGCGGTTACTTCTAAGAAGTAAGAGTAAGAATTGCTTCTTTACTCGAGCACCATTAACTCATTTCTTGGGAAGGTAAAAAAACTGGCCCGAAGAATTATGAATGAGGAAATGGATCTGCCCTTTAATAAAACAAGATTTCTATGGAGGGGGTTTTACTACCCCCTTCATTTTGTCCTCTTTGAAGACCCCAATAAATTGGGTTACTTCTCCCCTTCCCACTTCCAAATTGGCCTCCATAAGAAGCTCATGTACTTGGCCCATGACAAAGTTATAGAAAATATTATTCGTCATGAATTGGCCCATATGTACTGCTCCCTTCTCTATGGGAAACGATTTCATGAACTCGATTCCCACGGCAAAGAGTTTAGAGAAGTGTGTGCTCGCTTTTCATGGGGCCCCGAAGTATTCAAGGCCTACTCTCATTTGGAGTTTGAAAATGAACTCTATCGAAATGACAAGGATATCGGCTTTGAGAGGATTAAAGGCAAAATAGAAAAGCTTTTGGCCTTAGCCGATAGTGATAATCCCCACGAAGCTCAAGCGGCAACTTTGAAGGCCAATCAATTGCTTCTCAAATATAATTTAAAGAATCTAGATTTTAATGAAGAAGCTGAAACCTGTGTGAAACTGGTTTATCGCACTAAGAAATTAAATTCTACGATGAATGCTCTCTATGACATTTTACAATATTTCTACGTTCAACCTGTTTTCAATCGTACTGGCGAAGGTGTTGGACTAGATGTTGTAGGAAGTCGATTAAATGTAGAGATGGCCGATTATATTACGAAGTATCTTGCCAATGAATTTGAGACTCTGTGGAATACGGCCAAAAAGAAAGACCCCAAGTTAAAAGGTCTGAAAATGAAGAATAACTATATTCTAGGGCTCGCCCAGGGATTTAGTACCAAATTAAAGCAAGAGAGAAGCCTACAAAATCAAGAGGCTTCTTCATCACGAGATTTAATTCGTTTAAATGATAATTTACTGAAGCAAGTAAAGATGGCATTTCCCAGACTTTCTCGTCAAGCTGCGTCTGCAGGCTCCTTTGACCCAAGAGCTCGCGCTTCAGGCCAAAAAGACGGCTCTCAAATAAATATCCGACCAGGTGTATCCCAAGGAAATAAGGGCTTCTTACTGAACTCCTAAAGTCCGCTATATCAATGACATGACAGCTTTGACTGCTTTTTCTTCGTCTCTAGAAAAGGACGTAAAGATATCTTCATATTCTCCATCTCAATTGAAAATTCCTAATTTATAATCTTTTGAGAACCGAAAAGATAAGAACTAAATGCTTTAACGATTGGTGAGGTTTATGAGTAATTCACGTTCCTTCATTCTCAAATGTTCCATGTGCTTTAAAGTTTTTGACTACCATGTAACCATGACAGAGAGTAAAGCAAGTGTTTGGAATTTTGTTACGACAAGCCCTCGCACCAATAAGAAGTATGCCGTCTTTTGCACTCCTAGCGTTAACAAAGTAAAGGGTCTTATAAAAGTCGCACTCAAAAAGCTCCCCACAGAACATCGACTCGTCGTCGTTTCGCTTAAACATAATGAAGATGAATTGAAATTTGCTGAGGAACAAGACTATTGCTTAGTCACCTATGAAACCCTAAATGATTTTGGCCAGCAAATGCTTGAGATAAAAAATCAAGACTTTGGAAATTCTGTTAGCCTTTTAGATGTTGCTCAGTCTCAAGCTTCACGCGATAATGAAGAAAATAAAGAAAATCCTTCTGACTTCATTGATAAGGTGATTAAGAAAGATAGGCTCTTTTAAAATAAGGCATTCTCTTTGAGTCAGCATTTTAATCTCATCATTCTCTTTATGACTATTTTTGGAGCAAGCTATTTTCTTCTCTTTGAACCTGACTCAGATTTAGCTGCGACTCTCATGACTTTAGCTCCCCTAGGCTGGGTGGCCTTCTTTTCTATACGTTTTTTAAAAGAATGGAAGAATAAGAAAGAAGAGAAAAAGAAAACGCCAAAACGAGATAAGACTAAGGTTTTCAAAGACCCTGAAGATTACTTACCTAATTCCCAAGAAACTTCTAAAGAAATTTCTCAAGAAAAATAAAAAACTAGATACAAAGCTTAAACCTGTTGCTTATCAGGTCCATGAATCCATTTATGTTGCTGACCAATGACCCGAAAAGGTGCTCCCTCTCTTTCATTCCACTCAATAACATCCTGAAACCTTTCTAAAGGCATTGCTTCTCCAGGAATATAAGAAGGGGTGAGAACCCATGTCACGTCATCATCTTCAAAGAGTTGACGTCTACATTCGAGAACATCTGAAAAGTCACGTGAGTCTTGGACTACAGACTTTACCTGATACTTTCCTTGGTATTGCTCCACAAGTTTAGAAATCAACTTGGGATTAGTTCTTACATGAGTAGAAGGAGTCTTATAGTCAAAGGATATGAAATTAACGAGATCAAATATTTCAGGAACAATTCGAGTTCCTGCAGCTTCAATATTGATCCAATAACCTCTAGACTTTAACTCTTTAGTTAATGCCAACACACCTGGGGTATTCTTAGGATGAAGAGGGTCTCCCCCGGTGATACTTACTCTCTTAAGTTTTCCTTGAAAACCTACTTCGTAAACACGATCGATAACTTCTTCAAGCGAAAGTGTGGACTCTAAGGGAAAGTCCCATGTATCTTTGGAGTCGCAATTTACGCAGCCAATATTACATCCTTGAAAGCGCACAAAGATTTGAGGGGAACCTACGAGTACCCCTTCGCCTTCTGTCGCTCTATAAATTGAATTGATGGATAGTCCACATTTTTCCATGACCTCCATCTTTACCACAAATTAAGGCCTTATGAACAGTAATGTCTTTGAGGTGTGAAAGAATGACACAGGACAGTAATCAACTCCCACAAAAGCTACGAAGAACTTCATAGCGGTCTTTGAGGGCCTCATCACTAATATCACGATATCTCTTCTTAAGGAGGGCCAGACTTAAAAAACCAAGCTCTCGATCCCGCTCACTCATTCCCTCGCGCGCGACTACTTCCTGCCACTGAGAGGATTCTGAAAGTTCATCAAAAACAGCAAGCTCAATCACTCCACGAGCTGAAAGATTCTCAGGACTTAGAGACTCATCAGAATAGATCGCTCCCTCTCTTAAAATGGGAATCAGCTGAGAAAAGCAGCCCCCAGTACTCGTCACACTCTCCGAAGAAGGAAGCCTGACGGATCTTAATATTTGTTTAGGACTCGTCCTTACCCCTTCTTCTCTATTCTTAACGGAGGGTGCAGCACAAGAACTCAGTTCCATAACTCCCACTAATCCTAGGCTTAGGGAGAAAAAATAGAGAGAATCCGTAAACTTTTTCATTACGGACTTAGGAATTTTCTTATTTCGATGTTTTGCATAGTTATTACAACCCATAGCCAAGTATCGGACAAAGGGCCCTAAATCTAAAATTTTATCAAAAAGTGACCGATAAACTCTATTGATGAGAGTTCTTAGATACCTTCTCCCATTTTTATCCCTCTTACTTGCACCCTTGCACGTCCAGGCCCAGGTGTCGGATCTAGCCGCTCAATTTGAACATGAATCTCTTCGTAAAATTAAATCGGATATCGACTTTAGCGTAGAATTTACCTCTCTCATATTACGAGTGGGACAGCAAATAGATGACGATCTCAAAGAGAAGGGCTCTGTTCAAGATGCAAGGGTGGACGACTTCCTCTATGCAACAGACTCAAAAATTGAATCCATCCTAAAAGAAAAAGTAAGCTACTACGCTCAATTCTATGAAGAAAATATTGATATCCCTAAAGGGAAGATTGAAAAATTTAAATATTACCTCTCTCGAGTCAATTGGTCTGAGCTCATCCCCATTATAAAGAAATCATTTGTCGGACTGAGTGGCTTTTTCAAAAGAAAGGGCGTCGGAATTGTAGTGGCCATGTTTGTAGGCCAAGTGATGGAGTACACCGTTTATTTTAGTCTCTATACCCTTGGACTCAGCAAGCTCATTCCCCTTTCTATGGCCATTCCCTATGGAACCCTGTTAACCCTAGTCCCCTCTGTAGAAGAGCGTTTTAGAATTAAAAGAAAAATGACCGCCCTTCTTGGTGGTCGTGATCAATATCGGGCCTATCAACTTCAAATGAAGAAATCTCTAGAGAAGCTAAAGATGAAAAAGCAGGACCAAATCCTCTTTCCCCTACGCCTACCCGATACCTCTGAAGATGTAGTCGATGCCTTAGTTTTAAGTAAGAAGTCATGGTGGCATTCGTTACTCACGCGACTTGGACTAAATCCGAAGGACTTAAGTTATCCTTCTCTCAATCTATACATGCTTATGAATCAAATCGAAGATGAATATATTATTTGGGTCAAGGACTCAGATGCCTTAACTCATCCCATGAAAACCGCTCTCATCGTAGAGCATCTTATGACAACTCTTGATGAAAAGGATCGTCTCAAATTTCAAAAACGTTTTGCTAATAACTTTACTCAGGTCAAACGTTCTCACTATTGGCGGGCGCTTGAAGACTGGACTCTAGAAATTATGCAGGCCAAAAACGTAGACGATATTCGCAGACAGATGGCCTCTATTCCTTATGGTGTGACTCCTCAACAGATTCTTGAACTCTGGGAAAATATCATTCTTCCCCACTACTCAACTTCACTGGATTTTAAATATACTTCTTATCGACGTTTAAAAGAAAAGATAACTCTACTAAAAGGATTGAGCTATCAAGAAAATCAGCCCAACTGGAATAAAATATTCTTTGAGAAGTTTGATGAGATTTTACTCGATTCTCTGAAAATAGCTCTTCCCCCCTGTAAACACCCCGAAGGCAAGGCACTTAAAATTCTACTTGCTCAGTAGAAAATTTCTAAAAAAAGGCCGTAACACAAAGAAATAAGGGCAAAAGATAAACAAAGATAAACAATGGTCATTATTATCCTATAGATGCCCGCTCAGAAATCGCTATAATAGAATTACCCTAATTAATGAATCAATGTGAAAAGAAAGCCTTATGAGTACAAACCTAGATATCATTTTAGAAGTCGTAGAAAACGCGCGTTCCACATTTTTTAAAGTGACTAAAACTTCTTTAATTATTGGCCGTGATGCTGACAAAGCAGATATCGTCCTAAGTGAGAGTGGTGCCAGCAAAGAGCATTGTCGTATCGATTTCAAAGCTGGCTTGGGTTTTACTGTTACGGATCTCAATTCCAAGAATGGAACTCATATTAATAACCTCCCCGTCAAAAAGTCTTCTTTCTTTCTCGATGATGTTATTCAAATTGGAGAGAGTTATATTCGCTTTGCTTCCAGTCAAATGAGCGTCAATGCTTGTATGAAGTTAAAAAATCCCAACAAGCTCAAGAAAATGAATAAGAGTATTACTTTAGTGCAAGGAAGTACAACCAAGGATCGACTCGTTAGTAACGATGGAGATCACCACGGAATGAAAGAAATTACGGCCATCGATGATATGAATAGGATTCGAGGCGCGGGAAAACTCATTGAACGCAATAACCCTAGCAAAAAGAAGAAAAAGAAGAACTAAGCCTTTACTTCTTTTTTTTCTTCTTCTTATCTATTTTATCATTCTTCTTAGCAGCTCCCCCTCTTAACTCTTCTAATTGCTCCTTAGAAAGTTGAAGCAATTGAGTAACCCTAACTTCTTCCTCTTCCTCTTCTTGATCGGGAGCAGAATCGTTATCTTGGTTCAGAGCAGAGATTTCATTCTCATCAATTTTTAAATGATAGGCTTCTGTTGGCTCATCCGTTTTATTTGGTTTTGAACTGTTATTTTCAGAAGACGCTTCTTTCTTTCTGCGTTCGGCTTCCGCTTTCTTTTCAGACACAGTCATTAAAGCATTTATATCAGCTCCTGCACTTACTCTCTTTTGTCTCTCAGAAATAAGCTGATTATAAATCTTTTCGTACTTCTCCAATTGTGAGAGAAGCTGTTTTTCTGTTAAGTCTTTAATTTTAACCATGTAATTACCAAATAAAGTTTATTCTTATCTATTTTAACCTATTTTAATCATACCAAACATATAGAAATAATCACTAAATTATCCCCTTTCTTTTGACGATAAAGTTAATGATATTGATCTTTGTAAGTGTGATAAATAGGGTCCAATCTTGAGTAAAATAATCATCTTTAATAAAGACGAAAATTTATCTGAGTATTATCAGTCTGCTATCCATGGTTTATACGATTTAGAAACTATGATTTCACAACATGAAAATTACTCTCCTGAATTATTAAAAGACAAAGATGTCGCTATCATCAATTATGATCATAAAACTTCAGAAATCTTGACAAAATATTGTCTAGAAACGACACCTCGAATTCCTTGTATTATTACAGGAACTGAGGAACAAATCTTCTACGCCAAGAAAAAGTTTAAGACCCATGGACTACTAGAATACTTCACTCACCACGATAGTATTGAACTTCTGTGGCAAAAAATTAATCGTTTTACCGAACTTCATAAAAGAACTCAAAAGAAGAAAGAATTCTGTAAAGTTAATCTCAGTTTCTTCTTTTCGACGAAAACCGTTTTTTGTGACATCTATCTTAAAGTAAATGAACAAAAATATATCAAGATCTTTAATCGATATGATGAAATCGATTTTAAAGATATAAAGAAATACGATCACAAAAATATTCGATATCTCTATGTTCGAGAAAGAGACTTTTCTCTTATTATGAAAAAATTAGTTGAAGAACTCCAACCTATTATGACGAGTTCTTCTCAGGCCCTTACGATTAGTAATAAGTCGCTCAGTTCAGTCTTCTCTATTCAGTTACAAGAAACTGTTTCTGAGAGTATCAATAAACTCGGTCTCAACGGAGAGGCCATCGAAATGACGAATTTAGCGATAAATTCAACATTGGAGCTTATTCAATCCAACGATGAAATCTTCAATATCCTCCACGATGTTATCAAAGGTAAGAACTACATTTCTGAACATAGCTACTTGCTTACTTATATCAGTTGCTCTCTTTTAAAAGAGAGTCCTTATTCTGATCCCGATAATAACCTATGCCTTTCCATCGCTGCCTTTTTTCACGATATTTCCCTGGATACAGAGGCCAAAGCAAAGGTTCAAAGTACAGACGATTATCAATTTAAAATTCTTGGAATTAAAGAACAGGAAGAAGTTCTTGAACATCCCGAAGCTGCTGCAGAGATAGTGAGTAAAATTAGTGGAATTCCCTCAGAAGTTCAAACCATCCTCTTACAGCATCATGAAAATTACGAAGGAACAGGTTTTCCTCGCGGCTTAGATTACAAGCGAATTCATATTCTCAGTGCCATCTTTAACGTCGCTCACGAATTGGCCTTGTATTTCTTCGAGTCAGGACAAGATCCTCAAAATGTAAGAGATATTATTGATGACCTTTCTCAAAAATATAAGAAAGGAAATTATAAAGTGGCCATACAAGCAGCTAAGAAGGTGTTTCGCTTGAAAACAAGTGCCTCTAGCAACCTAAAGAAAGTAAGCTAGACCATTGCCGCTAATGCCTTTAAAATGGCATTATGTCTTTTGATATCCAAACTAAATACAATGAAACGCTCGACTTGCTTAAGGCCGGAAAACGACCTCTTATTAAGCTAGAGGAAGAAGAACTTATTTTCTTGGCCAAGGAGTGGCAGGAACTTAATGAACAGAATGCTGCTGAAATAAAGTTCTATCCCATTCTATGTATAGCAGATCACTTAACTCGTTCTCATGAAGAGCTCGTAGCTCCTTTGGTATATACACTGGAGCAAAGAGAAGAAGTGAATCTTCTCGTCTATACACTGAGCGCCTCATTCAAAGTCATCATCGAAGACTGTCAAAAAAAGAATGAACGAATTCCTTTTTCTTTTTTAAACGCCTTAAAGAAGCCGTTGCAACACAAAGATCTTGAAGTCTTGGAGTGGACTTTAAGAGTCATTGATCAACTTGGCCCTCAAGGAATTTTTCTCAAGACCGAAACTCTAGGACGCAAACCAGGCTTCATGCAAAAGCTAAATCCAAAGGCCAAGAATATTTTTGAGTTAATAGGAATGCTTGAAAAAAGATGGAGTCCCCATGAGTAGAGAAGATAATAAGACAGAAGAATTCTATCAAAAACTTATGCAAGCAACCAATGCAGTCAATGCTCCCCACTTTGGTAGAAAGCCCGAAGAAGAATTTAAAGTAAATATCCGTCGCGATGATTCTGTTAGTCCCGGAATGTTCAAACCTGATCCTCTCAATCCTGGTCACTACAAGGCCCACGAAGTGACGATCAAAGCAATGAGAAAGGACCTCTTCCTCGCTGGTAGTGAAGAGTTCGAAGATCTCGAAAAGCTCTATATTTGTCAGAAATGTAGTCAAGAACTTGACACTCAGTTCTGGACCTTCTGTCCCTACTGCGAAGCTCCATTTCCAAAAGACTTAGACTAGCGTCAAGAAGCTGAAATCATTAGTCCTTCTATTGTTATGAGTCATACGGCCGTCATCTTTTGTTAGATATAACTTCTTTACGATTAGCCTCCAATATAGGATTTTCTTACACTACAACAATAGGCGAATTCCTTTACGTTAGGAGTTGAGTAGATAGGAAGTTTACAAGCAACTAGCAAAGAGGAATAACACAAAACTTACAATGACCTTGACTGAGGAGTTAGATCCATGGGAACAGTACAGAGACGAAATGCACACCTAAATGACAAGCAGTTAAAGAATCTTAGAGACATTCTTCTTTCTCAAAAAGAAGATATCCTCAACAAAATTTCAGACCAAACTCAATATGCCCTCGACCCTAATGAACAAAAGGAACAAGTCGATGCGGCCAATAATAATCGTGAAAAAGAACAAGAAGCTCGTCTTCTTAGCCGCCAAGGATTCCTTGTTAAGAAAATTAGCAAGACTCTTCTTGATATGGATAATGAAGAATATGGACTTTGTAAGGAATGTGATTGTGAGATTCCTTATGAGAGACTTCTTGCTCGTCCCGTAGCCGATATGTGTATAACTTGTAAGGAAGATTCAGAACTTTCAGAGAGATCAAAACTCTATAAGAAAGTTTCTAAGTCTCTTGGCAAGACTGCTCAAGAATACGGACGCGCTTAATTTACTTCAGATAAAACACCGACAAGGAAGACCTCTTACAGGTCTTCCTTTCGTAAAATCCTATGACTGAAAAAAGAGAATTTATAGACCGTGTGGTAGATGAGTTTTATCGTGTGGCCACTGTAGATATTCTCATTGGTCATCAATTTAGAAAAATAGCCTTAAAAGAATCTAGTCCCGGTCATCCCTTGAGACCTCCTCTTGAAGCTTTCTCCCATCACTTACCTCGTATTAAAAGATTCTGGTATATTCAATTACTCCACGTAGATTTAAGTAAGGACATGGCCCCTCAACAAGGCCTATCCAAGAGTGATCAAGATAACTACCAAAGAAAGCTCATGCAGCCCTTTGACCTCATCCAAATCCACCGGGCCCTCTTCATTCGCATGGGAGAATTAAACCGCTGGCTCACACTCTTCGAACAAACCCTAAAGGCCCAACAAGATTTAACCCCTGCCTCTCACAAAAGAGAAATTGAGGAATTGGCCAATAGTTGGCGACTTAAGTTAGATTTTTTTAAAGAGAAGTTTAAGAAGATCCTATAATTTTGAACAATCTTCTGCACTCACTGGCTTCTTGGCCTCAAAACCCTTTTGAACATAATCTTCCAAAACAGGTTCATTTGTAACATCATCAAAGAGCCAGTTATAGGCATACCACTGCCCTACTTCGAGGGCCGCCTTACAAGCATTCTTTTCTGAATCATATTGGATCACGAGTAATTCAACTAAACGAACCTTGATTCTCTTTCCACTACCTTCTATACAACCCTCGGCCCTGTATTGAGAGCAAAGTACACGGCGGGCCCTTCCCTCAGGAGTATCTGCCACAAAGACCAGCTCTGTTGAGGGATCAAATTCAGTGGCCTTGTACCACATCTCAGTGGGACTAAGGAGTCGCTCTTCCTTGGAACACGAACAGCCCGCGAGAAGAGATATGAGAGTGAATAGAATGAAGTTTTTCCAGTTAAGCATAGAAGCTCTCTTACCTATTAGACTTTCTGAGTTTCTTGGTTTTCTTGTAGCGTGGGGTTTTCTTACCAGCAGCAGAGGCCTTTTTCTTGGTTACTTTTTTGGCCTTTTTTTGACTACCAGATTGTCCGCTTTTCTTTGTATTTTTTTTGGTATATTTCTTTGAGCCGGACTTATTTTGATTGGGAATCTTCATTCCACTAGGCTCTAGAGTCGTCAGAGAAAGAGAACTCTGCGAAAGAATGGCCTCATTAATTCGGGCCATTAACTTAAGATCAGCTGAAGTAACAAAATTGAAAACTCTACCAAGCTTCCCCTCTCTTCCTGTTCTTCCACAGCGATGAACATAATAGACTGCTTCAAAAGGAAGGTCATAGTTAAGTACCCAAGATAGGCCTTTGACATCGAGCCCTCTGGCTGCAATATCTGTGGCCACAAGAATACCACCCGTTGTTCTAAATTGAGCAAAAGCCTCTCTTCTTTCTTTCTGAGAAAGAGCGCCATGAAGGATATTTAATTTTCTTCTTGGGAACTTTTGCTTGAGGACATTGAAAACCTTAACGGCTTCTTCTTTTCGATTTAAAAATACAACCCCTGTTCCCTTGCCTTCTTTTTCGAGAAAGGACTCAAGCATAACCGGCTTGTCTCGCATCCCCATAGGAATATTATAGGTTTCTATATTTCTTTTTAATTGAACTCCACCTTGGCAGACGATTTCCTTAAAAGGATACTCAGGAAATACTTCGGCCAAGAAATTCTTATACTGAGCAGGCCATGTAGCTGAAAAATGACCAATCTGAACTGGCATTTGACGATATTCTTTTTTGATTAACTCATGGATACGTACAATATCTTTTGTAAATCCCATATCAAGTAATTGATCTGCTTCATCGAAAATCATAATTTCCAAAAGAGTGGATTTTACTTCACCTCTTTCTAGGGCACTTTTTAAACGAGAGGGTGAACTAACAAGAATATCGTAAGCTTCATCTGCAATTCTTCTCGAAATTTTTCCCTTATCTCCCCCTGTTAAAGTTCGGATTCGAAGTTTAGCTTGATGGGCAATGGACTTAAGAACTTTATTCACCTGCTGATTCAATTCACGTGTTGGCGTGAGAATAATGGCCCTCGGTGCACCAACTTGAAGCTCCATAGGAATATCATCATCATTCATTTTTAAAAGCTGAAAGATAGGAAGGGCATAAGATAGAGTTTTACCCGAACCTGTTTGAGCAAGAACAGAGACATTCTCACCTTTAAAGATTTCAGGGATGACCTTAGTCTGCACTTCAGTCGGCTTCTTTAAGCCGGCCTCATCAATAAATCGTTCAATATCTTCAATAAATAGAAAGTCCTCAAATGAACTCATAACACCAACCTAAGAAATAAAATTAAGGGAAATACCTGCTTCCCCTATTATAGCAAGCTCTGGTAAAAACAAAAAGGGGACCTTATAAAAGGTCCCCTACACTGACAACTAAAAAAGATAGAGTTTAAATCGAAATTCTAATATTTAGAGAGTGAATCGTGGCCGGCTTTAGACCATCTACTTCTGAACTCATTGGAGTTTTTAACATATATTCAATATGCATCAACCAAAGTTTCGCCATAGGACTAAAGGTAAAGTGCTCTTTATCGACCATTCCACGTAATCTTAGTCCAATACGGTCACTCCAAACATGTGCCCCTAGATCAGCCCCAGCATAGTAACCTTCACTGATTCCATAGCTCGCTCTCTTATGAATCCCAACAAAGGGCTTCACTGAAAATAGACTATATTTATAGAGGTATTCTCCATGAAGCCTTAGGAGAGGATCGTTTCCATAAATAAGTTCTCCCCCCTCTTCTTCATTATCTGAGATGGTCGTTAGCTTAAGGTCTTCAATACCTGCATAGGCGGTTAAATTACCATTACGATATCCAAGAGTGTAATCAATGGCAGCGTTAATAGTCGTATTCATATCATCTGGAAGATCGGCCACATCACCGTCATTGGCAAGTGAATCAGCAGAAACCCTTACTCTATAATCCGCACGTCCTAAGGCATAGATATTGAAAGCTCCAAAGAAGTGCTCATCATAGATATAATCAAAGTAGAGACCAGCTCTAGCTTCCGCTTTTACATAGTTGTAAATATCAGGAACTGAAGTATCTTCTGGAAAGATGTAATTTTCATCTTCGTACTGACGGGCCACTTGCTTTTCTTGCTCAGTAAGTCCACAAGCCGGAGTATCGATAAGGAAAGTAATAATATTCTCTCCTCGAATTGAATCATTCACACATGTTAGAAGCGCATCTTTTAAGTTTTGAGGAACATCAGATCCAAGATATTCTACCGCTTGTTGTACGGTAAGATTCGAGGCTTGAATCCCCATTAGAAAACCAAGGTTCCCCGTAGCTCTTAAGCTAGGCTTAAACTTAATTCCATATACAGAGAAGTCAAAGAAAGGAATATTCAGCCCTACTTGAACCCTAAGGTTCTGCTCTGTTTTGTCATATTTTCTAAGGAATTCTTGTGCTCTATCAAGTTGGTCTGAGCCCTCGTAGTCAGCAACCTCTTCTGCCTCATCGATGAAGTCAGTCGCATCGGTATTTAATAATGCAGAGAGATCAAATACAAAATCATCATTATCATAAGGACGAAGCATCTCTTGAGTACGATACTTATCCTCGAGATATTGAAACCTCTTTAGGATATTATATTCCTGGGCTTGTGTTTCGGCCAAGAGAACAACTCCGGCCAAGAGTAAAAAAATGCGAAACGAAAAATTTAATCGGTTTGTCATAAGTCCTTCCTTGAACTCCAAGTAATAAATCCTCAAGCTAACTCCCTTAGCCTAAAGAAAAATGAATTTTAAGAATTATTAGAAAATAGAATAGGCGAAATCAGAAAAATGTAAATAAGAAAACTATTCCAAAATAACCGAGCAAAAACGTTTTAATTTAATTTTATCAACTAGTTGCGTTTTCTTTCAACCTTGGCGAAAATAGAAGTAATTATCTATTTGTAGATTATCATTCTCAGGGAGAGCTCTTTTTGTCCGATTTGGATTACATCTATATTCTCGACGTCATTTTTCCTAAGGAATTAGCTCAGAAATTAGAAGTAGAAAGAGAAATCTCTTTTGGCTCTAGTCGTGATTGCGACTTGGCCATTACCGGTCAAGGCCTCTCCCCTATTCAAGGAAAATTTCGCTTTCAAAATGAAATTCTAACCTACACTCATATGAGTCAAGATGAACTTATTCGTATCGGAAACCAAGTTTGTAAAAAGGGACGAATGTATATCCTCGAAAAAGGGGATCGCATTACAACGGAGAAAAAGGAAGGCAAGGAAGAGAAACTAAAGATCATCATTCGTAAAGAAGAAATTCAAGACGAAGAATATGAAGAAGGTCATGAAGGCGAAGAATTTGACGAAGATGTAACTGATCCAAAGGCCGTAGAGGCCTCTGGGGTCTTCAATCTCAATGAGATGACAGGGGTATTTAAAAACCCCAATCAAAAGGGAATTAAGAGGCTTTTAACTAAAACCTTCGATTACACGAAAGAGAAAATACAAGACTTCTTTGAATTTATTAGAGAGTTCAGCTTTGCAGAACTTAAACAAAAATGGGGCTCCAATAAGAAAGCGGGCAATAACGAGAACGATGGTAAAAGTAGCAAGCCTCGTTCAGCCGCCCCAATTCAAAGTGGAAAAAATAAGAAAAGAGAACCTAGTGCAGGACTACTTCCTCGCTTTTTGGGAGTGTTCTATAACTTAATTATTTTTATTCTCTTCTATTTCCAAGGCCTTCCCGCGATAGAAGAGTTGACCCAAATTAGTTTTACTACCCTTTCTAAAGACCTCTTTGATTTGGCCCTTCCCCATTTAGAAAAACTACCTCTTAAAATAGATGTCATCCCCTATTCGGAGGCCATACTTCCCTACCTAAAGAAGTATCTTACCTCCTTTGAGCACTTTAACCTTCTGACAATTTTCGCCAGTTATGAGCTTCTGATTCATTTCATCTTAGGAGTTGGATTAGGACAATTTCTTGTAGGACTTAGAGCAAAAGGGAATTTCATCCTCTTGCGACTATTATCTCCCATTAGACTACTCCTCTATATATTAACTTTTCCTCTTCTTATTTTTGATCTGCCGATTATTTTAAATAAGAGATCTTTAAAAGAAGTTCTTACCCTTTGCTCTATTGAATCTAAATCGAAGAAAGCAGTGGCCTTTAATTCTCTCGTCCTTCTGCCAGTTCTTATTCTTTGTTTTTGTAATCTTGAACTGATCCTCAACCTCGTTGCGGGTCATCCCACAATTGAAAAAGAAAGGGTCCAAGTAAAGAAAGCCCGCCCAAGTGATAAAGGAGGAGAGGTCCTCTTCAAAATTCAAAACCCTTTATTTCAACTCAATACTACCGGGGCTCTCTATGCCAACGAAATTATCATTCCTTCAGTTGAACAAATTGTAGAGAGCAATTCACGCAGCTATAAAACCAAGCTTGCCCTATACCGCTCAAGAGATAGGGCCGTGATTAAGATTTCCCAAAGTAATATTCTTATCCCTGCAAGCGAACTTTTGAGACTTCTCAAACAAGACCCTCTTAATATCGGAAGCTTTCAAAAAACAGAAGGTCAAGACTTCATTCTGTCTGTTGAAGCTGATGAGATGATTATGGAAGCTCTCTATGAGACCATCACATTTCAATATCAAGACCCACTCCCCTTCTTTGAAAAAGTGGGGCTCGTCTCCAATCCCTATCAAAAACTCTATAATAGAATTCTTGAAGAGACCTCATTGGCGACCGCAGATAAAAGTGCCTTCCTCAAAGGGATTCATGATAACTTCATCACTATTGAGCGCTCACGTACCAATTACCAACTCTCTCTTCTCAATGTAACGTCAGAAGGACTTATAGAAACAAGATTTGAATTTGAGCCCAAAATGAGGGCCATTGTTCTTGATCTCATTAACAAGACATGGGCCAATGGATTGAGTGTAGAAGCCAAGTCTTCCAAGATTGAGCTCTTAACCCAGCTTCCAGAACAACAAGCTCCCCAAATTATCCTGGGCGCGTTTAGCTCTGTGTCCAGTCTAAATAAAATAAGGAGTTCAAAAGAGCTCTCAGAGCTCGAAATTTCCAATCTAACCAATACCTTTTTACAACTTTCTTATCATAGCTTGAAAACCGAGGACCAGATGTTACAAACTACCTTATTGGAAGAGCTAGAAAGACTTGATAAATGGTTGCTCATTTATGCAAAGAAGAATAAAAAGCAATCTTTATCTGATTTCAGACTGGGACTTTTGAGAATTCAAAAGGCCCTCTCTGAAAGAGAAGAGTCATTTTTTAAACTAAATAAATAAACCTCATTCCATTGAGAAGAGATTATATGTCAGACGAAATGAAATCGAGCGGTAGAATCCAAGACCGAATTAAAGAAAATTTCTCCTTCAAGGTTGTTCATGTAGACAAGCATACAGGAGCCCGAGCAGGTGAGATCACTACTCCTCACGGGGTTATCCCTACTCCGGTCTTTATGCCGGTAGGAACTCACGGGGCCATTAAGGCCTTGCAGCCTACATTCTTAGAGCAAATGAATGTTCCTATCATTCTCTCTAACACCTATCACCTTCACCTCTCTCCAGGTTCGGATTTGGTGAAAAAAGCAGGTGGACTACACCGCTTTATGAACTGGGATCGTCCTATCCTCACAGACTCTGGAGGATTTCAAGTCTTCTCTCTTCAAAGAAAGAGCATTAAAGAAGAGGGAGCTGAATTTAAAGACCAAAAGGGTAAAACGATTATGTTAAGCCCTGAGACAAGTATTCAAATCCAACAGAATCTTGGTTCAGATATCATGATGGCCTTTGATGAATGTATCCCCTATCCAGCTGATAGAAAGTACACCAAAAATTCGATTGACCGTACTCACCGCTGGCTAGATCGCTGTATCGAGAGTTGGACCAATGACAAGCAGGCCCTCTTTGGAATCATTCAGGGAAGTACCTATGATGATTATCGAGATGAATGTTTAGAGGAGCTCGTAAAGCGTGATCTTCCCGGCTACGCCATCGGTGGTGTATCAGTTGGTGAAGGGCCAGAACTCATGGAAAAAATCGTAAGCTATACAGCTCCGAAAATGCCCAAAGATAAACCTCGTTACGTCATGGGTGTGGGAAATCCAGAAGATCTACTTATGATCTGGGAAAATGGGGTTGATATGAGTGATTGTATCATTCCGACCAAGTTTGCTCGTGGTGGAACGCTTTTTACCTTTAGAGGTAAAATCAGAATTAAGCATAAGAACTATAGAAGAGACTTCTACCCGATTGATCCAAATATTGATTGCTATGCCGATCGCCACTACACTCGTGCCTATTTGAAACATCTCTTTGACTCTAACGAGATTCTAGGCCAGATCCTTGCGACTGAGCATAATATTGCTTTCTATAAAACCATGGCAGAAAAGGCCCGTGAAGCAATTCTTCAAGATCGCTACCGCGAGTTCAAAAAAGAATTTTTAGAAAACTATACCAAATAAAAAAGGGAGCTCTAAGCTCCCTTTTTATTATTTTAATTCAGACTCAATGGCATCCGATAAAATCTTTGTCAGCTTTTCAAGATCTTCATAAGAAATATTGTAGAACATAGCGATTCTAAATTGATTTCTTCCCAGCTTTCGATACGCATCGATATTATATACACTTCCCTCTGCAAGAAGACGATTAACAAGAGCGCTTGCATCGACCTTATCATCAACATCAATAGTCGCTACACAAGTGGAGCGAAATTTCTCTTCTTTGATATAAGGACTTAGATAATCTTTCTCTTCTGCCCAGCCATAGAGAAGCTCTGCTCTTCTCTTTCCTTCATCAATTACACCTTGGTAACCGGCTTTATTCATTCTCTTGATTTGCTCATTTAAGAAAAAGAATGTGGCAATTGCAGGAGTATTATAAGTTTGATTCTTATCAGAGTTCTCAATAGCAGTCTTCCAACTCATAATATCTGGGATATATCGACTCTTATCTTCCGCTAATTGAAGTGCTCTCTTTCTCGCTTTTGGAGACATAATAGCAATCCAAAGGCCACCTTCACTGGCAAAAACCTTTTGCGGCCCAAAGAAGAAAAGATCAACTTTACTAAGATCACAAGCAACTTGACCACCACCACTTGTGGCATCAACAGCAAGAATCGTATTCTCATCCACTTCGGGGAATTCATGAACAATCACACCTGTCGATGTCTCATTTAGAGTACAACAAATCATATCTGCATCTGATCTATTTTCGGGATTAATTCCCCCTCCAAAATCTACAGAAACTTCTTCTGCTTCAATCCATGGAATTTTATTGTGGGCCTTAAACCATTTCGAAGAAAACTCTCCACATGTATAGTGAACTGATTTCTTTTCAACCATTCCAAGACCAATACTATCAAAGAGAAAAGTAGCCCCTCCATTACCAAGAACAACACTATAGTCTTCAGGTAAATTGAAATATTCCATAAGACCTTCTCTAACTTCTTTCACCAAGTTCTTAACCGCTGGCTTACGGTGAGAAGTCCCCAATAACTCTGTTCCCGTTGCCGCTAGAGACTTTAGAAACTCCACAGGAATAAGTGAAGGACCACAACCAAATCTTGGATCACTTGGTTTTAATTCTTTAGGCACATTATAATTTTCAAACATAGAAGCCCCTTATCAAGGTATATAAATTAATGATTCATGAGTATTTCATCTGCGATGAGTATAAATCATACACTCGTACGCAATAAATTCAAAGCTCCTCTAAGCCTCTTATTTAGTCACTGCATAGCGTTTAAAAGATCGTCCTCTTCTCTCACATTCCGCCTCATATTCTTCTAAATACTGAGCTTCTTCGTCAGTCAATAAAGAAGAGTCGATAAGATCCGGCCAAAAACCGATATGCACAAAGCTATCAAAACAGAGAGATTCTCCATCCTTTCTTACATGGGCAATATTCTCAAGACGTATCCCGGCTTTACCCGGAACATAGCAACCCGGTTCAATCGAACCTACAGTATTTTCTCTCATGGCAACTTGACTCTCTGGACGGATACTAAAGCCAGCTTCATGTACATTCACTCCCACCCCGTGTCCAGTTCCATGTCCATAATTCAGTCCTTCTTCTTTAAGAGGTCCACGAGAAATTTCATCTAGAATCCCTCCCTTCACTCCTTCTGGAAATTTGGCCATCATAAGCGCCAAAAGTCCTTTCAGAACAAGAGTATAATTCTTAACTTGTTCAGCCTCTGGCCTTCCACATGGAACGATTGTTCTCGTACAGTCAGTTGCCAAACCTTGTTCATAAATAGCACCAGAATCCATAAGAACATTTTCACCTTCTTGGTAAAATTTCTTATCACTTGGACTACTATAGTGAATGATACTTCCATTGGCGCCAAAGCCTGCTATGGTTTTAAAACTCTGAGTTCTGGCTCCGAAGGACTTATAGATTTCATTAGACTTATCTCTAAACTGAAGTTCAGACACTTTCTCGCCCTTTCTCGTTTGTTCAATCAACCAGACTAGGGAATCGTAAATGGCCTGATCTGATTTTTCAAAACTCTCGGTAAAGGCGGTTACTTCTTCTGGGGTTTTAATGGCCTGCCAAGCTTCATGGAAGCTGCGCTCACTGGCGTGAAGGATTCCCTTACGACTTTCAGAGTCTTCGAAAATATCTTCAATCAGCTTATAGTAGTAAATATTTGTTGATCCCTTATCATAAGAAATTTTCGTAGGACGATATTCGCTTTTTAAATCCTTAAGCTTCTCTTGCATTTGCTCAAGAGGAAAGACCATTCGTTCATTCTCAAGAGCAAAAGGTTCTACGTATTCCATGAGTTCCTTTTCAACAAAGAGATAGAGAGCGTCGTGAGTGGCCATCCCCACAGAACGAAATGTCCCTTGAAAAGGAAGATGAGAACCTCTTAAATTTGAAAACCAGGCCAAGGTATCCAGAGCATTGATAAAGGCCATTTCATCTTTCTTAATAAATTCTCTACATCTTTGAGCAACCGTTCTCCCGGTATAAGTAAGAGGAACCTCCCACAAAGGCCCACGATAAATCTTGGGAGAAAAGGATATCTCTTCAAATAACTTCTCTTCCTCAATCTCTTTAATTTTAAGATGAGGAAACTCTGAAAGAAGTCCAATAGGTGTTCTCTTGGCAAGAATTCCTAAATGAAGATCTCCACTGAGATCCTCCTTCATCGCTTTTAATAAGGGAGTGCCAAAGGGAACTTTTACCACTTCAATCATCTCGAGATTGCATTCGTTATCAGCTTGTTCGTGATAGCGTCCATCCACATAGAGAAGAATTTTTCCCTCTTTAGGAATAAGCGCCTCTGCAACAGAACCTGTGAACTCAGTTAAGAAAACACGAAAAGAATCATCTAGAGGTACATATTCGCTCAAAAAGTGGTCAAAACTGGAAAGATAGAGAAAATCGATGTTCTCAGCTCCGAGCTTATCTTGAATCTTTTTTAAGACCTCTGTCTTTTTCCCAACTTGCATAATTACCCTTTAATTCTAATGACTTAGAAAATTTAATATCTTTAAATCTTCATATTATTCAATGCTTTTATTTTAATTGTCTAAAGTTTTTAACTATTTAGGACGATTATATGACAAATTAACTTGTATATCTCATCCTTTCAATTGGACAGGTAGGAAATGAAAATAAGTATTAAGAAATTGGTTATGCTCTTTTTGGGATTATTCCTTCTCAAAATAACCGTGGCCGATCCCTACAGGCAAAATCAAGACTCTACTCTAAAGAGAAATCCTGCCGCCTTAAGTCAAATGAAAACAACAGTCACTTCAGTGAAGGCCAGTTACTAAGACTCATCGCTTTCACGACTCACTTCTCAGTACCGAAGACTTCTTTAAAGCATCTTCCTCTATGAGCATAATTATTGAATTGATCAAAGCTAGGAAATCCTGGAGAAAAGAGGAGAACTCCCTTCTCTTTGAGTTCAAGCATTTTCTCTTTCACTCCCGCTAAATCTTTCACATATTGAAAAAGAGGAAAATTCTTAGAAAGTAATTCTCCAGAATCCCCTATAGTCAAAATATGGGTAGCAGATTTTTTAATCTGCTCCAATTGCTCATCAGAAGGCAAATCATTCTGTCCCCGTAGCTGACCACCCATAATAAGATATATGGGAAGATTTAATTCCTCGACTGCTGTCAAAGCAGTAAGCGTCGCCTTCCAATTCGTACTCTTTGCATCATTGTAGAGAAGATGACCATCCCACTGCCCCGTTGCTTCTACTCGATGCTCCACCCCTTTAAATTCATAAACGACTTCTTTAAAAATTTTCTTGGCCTTGGATAAGTTCTCTCTCTCGTAGCGTTCTATATAAGAACTAAATAATTTCCAAGCAAACCAAATATTCATGCGATTATGGAGCCCAACAATTTTAACTTGAGAAAAATCAAAGCCCTCGATTTCTTGGACTAAATCGACTTCAAAGTTTTCGGGCATGGAGACCACTTCTGGAGATCCTAGGCCTTCAGGCATATCTCCCACTCCTGCTCCTAGGAAGAGGATGTCATTTTGTTCAACAGATGGGGAATGACTCTGGTGAGAAATAATATTCCACTTCGCCAAGCGATAGTCTTCATGATTTTCATAACGCTCACCATGATTGGGAAAGACATTGAGAATGGCACTAAATTGACAATGAAAGTCTTCAAGGGATTCTAATTGAAAACTTGAAAGCTCAAGCACGGCCAAATCATAGGCGGTTTGTGCTTTATACGACTTAACAAAAGGAAGGCCAATATTTCCCCCAATAAAAGGCGAACTTCCATATCTTTTGAATACCTCACCCAATAAGGTGACTGTCGTTGTTTTTCCATTGGTTCCAGTCACCCCAATAATTGGCCCTTTAAAAAAGTGAAAGGCCAGTTCAACCTCACACCAAACTTTTACTCCCTTATTAAGCGCCTTAGTTAAAAGAGGATGCTCCCTAGCAATCCCAGGAGAGAGAATAATAAGATCACTATCAGCAAAAATATCTTCACAGCGCGGATCTGTTTGGGATAAGGCCTGAAAAGGAGCCTCTAGAAATGAATCATCTAATTTCCATTCACTAGGATCACCTGAGCCTACAATCGTTGCCGAGGAAATATCAAAATGTCCAAGAAATTCCAAGGTTGCTCTACCACTTACTCCTGGGCCAAAGACGACAATATTTTTATCAGATAAATTCATAGACTCCGCTCTTTTTTCTGTATAATGTCAGGCATTAATGACTTATCCAGTTTATCCCACATTAGAGCACACGGCCAAGTTCTATCAGCAAGAACTTGTAAAGATCTATGAATTTCTTAAGCCGCTTAAGGGGATATGGTCGGAAGAAGTCCTCAATCAATTTCCTGATACCTTAGAGGCCTATCCGGCGAGTTGGCTCCAGGCCATGGAAGAACTAGACTTTGAAAAGCATTGGTTGATTGAAATTGGCACCATTCCAACAGAGCTTGAAAGTTCAGGACTAACCGAATTATTCAAAACATTAGAGGAGCTTGAAGCGATTCCCCAGTGGGACTTCTCAAAGGATATGCAAGATCCCAATCAATACCCCTATCCTAGCTGGGCCCTTAATTATGTAACTGAAAAAAAGCAGCATGAAATCCGCTTCTTTTCTCAATTCATTGATCAAACTCTTCCCAAAAGTTCTTCTTCTTTAAAATTTATTGATATAGGTGGAGGAAAAGGTCACCTGGCCCGAATTCTTGCTCTTTATCACGGTCATCATGTCACAACTCTCGATACAAATGCCGAACTTCAAACTCTAGGTAAGGAAAGGCTTGATAAATACCCCTACCCCACAGGTGCGGGAAGCTTAACTTTTCTCAATCATACCTTTGGCAAAGATTCGGAAGATCAAAAACTAGATAGATTGATTTTCGAAGAAGCACAGGCCACCCTTGGACTCCATACTTGTGGCCCTCTAGCACTCGAACATATCCAAACCTACCAGGATCATCACGGCCTCTATAATTTTGGTTGCTGTTATCAAAAACTTGATTGGACCACGGAAGTGAACTTAAGTGAATTCTCCCAAGAACATACTCCTTTAGAGCTTGGAAAATTTGCACTCACGTTGGCCACGCGAGGACATACAAAGATCAACTTCAAAGACTATGAATTAAAAAAGAGAGTAAAACTCTATAGAGCAGCTCTTCATTTATGGATGAGTGACAATACTACCGACAATACTTTTATAACTGTAGGAAGTGCAAAGGCCCGAGATTATTTTGAAAGTTTTGGTACCTACGCCCATAAGAAACTCCAAAAATTTAATCTCTATGAATCACAGGATACTCTCGATGATTTTTACCAACGAGAAGATATTCAAAAAAAGATTCATACCATCTTTCACGCTAATCTAATTCGCTGGCGCTTTGGTCGCATATTAGAGAAATTTATATTGCTCAATCGTGCTCTATGGCAGGTGGAAAAAGGTCGGCATGCTCAACTTTATCAAGTTTTTGACTCCGAGCTTTCCCCAAGAAATACAGTTCTCTTTATCCCGCCAAATAATTAAATTACTTATCGACGCTTAGTCCAGAAGGCACACTTAAAGGATTCTTAACTCTCTCTTTAAAACTTCGGTCAGTAAGAGTTAATAGAAATAAATAGAGGTCGTGAATTTCATCTTCACTAAAACGCGGCAGGGAAGCAAGCTTAGGGCTCAAGAAGCTCATACGTTCTCTATTTCTTTCGAAGTCTCGATCGAGTGTCTTAATAAAGAGTTGCTTATGCTTTTGATGATTCTTTGATGAAATATGCTTTAATAAACTCGATTGCGCATTAACATGATGTTTGATCACTTCTTTTAAATTTGTAAAATAACCGTCATGCATCCATGGCCCAGTCAATTCTACATTTCGAAGCGTTGGAGTTTTAAACTTATAGCGATCCATTGGGTTCTTAGTTTGTAATTCCAATCCTCGGTCATTTACGGCCTCTTCTTTACCCGGCCCCATTTGAGGAACGGCCAAAGCATGATTGTCAAAGTCACTGAGAAAGGGTCCATTGTGACAGCTTATACAAGCTCCCTTATTTAAAAAGAGTTGAGCTCCTCTCATTTCTCTCTTAGTTAATTCTTTCTTACCAGCAAGGAAATAATCAAAGTCTGTGCGATCGGCCCTAAAGGCCTCGGCTTCAAATGCACCAACAGCATTTGCAATGTGACCAAAATTAAAATCAGAACTCTCTTTAACTTCTGGATAAGCTTTAAAAAGGAGATCACGATATCTTTCAATCTTTAAAATTCGCTCTCTCAAACGCATCCACATATAATCACGATCCGTCTCTCTAGAGACTTCATTCGTTTGAAAGGCTCCCAGCATTTCGTGTTCAGAAGATATGGGAAAGAGGGCCTGAACGGCCAAAATAGATTCAAGAGGTTCAACCACATGAGCAAACTCGGGGTTCTCACCATTAATTCCCGCTTCAGGGGTTTGCCATGTTCCAGGTTTCTCCCCTTTTCTAATTCGGCCATCCCACATCACTGTGTGATAGTCATCAAACCCACGATTAAAAATAGGAGGAGCATTTCGAGGAATCAAATGCCCTGCTTTGAGTTCTCTCTTCTTACCGAGTCCTTCTCCCCCTTCTCCTATAGATAAGGGAAGTTCATCTCCACTTCCAAAATGAGAATGGTGGCAAGCTGCACATGAAATATTCTTATTTCCAGAGAGAATTTTATCAAAGAAAAGAAGTCTTCCTAATTCAAACTTCTCAGCAGAATAGGTCTTATGTTTGAGAGTAAAGAGAGGAACAACACCGTGGGAAGAAAATTCACGACGAAGCTCTTCAGCGGATAATTCAGAATTGGCCTGAATGGTAAATTGAGAAAGAAATAGAAATAGAAATAGCGCAGATAGTAAAAACTTCTTCATATAAACCCCTTAAATTTTCTCAAAATCCGTGCGCTTTTGTAGCACACGGATTTCAATATGAAAAAAAATAAGTGATCTAAACGAAAACTTTAAAGTAAACTAAACGATCTTACCTTAGGAAGAGCATGTCATAATACTTAGGAAGCGTCCAAAGTTGATCAGGAACCATCTCTTCAATTTCATTACACAATTCTGCAATTTCTTCTGAAAGAGGCATTAAAGTTTCTGCAATGGTATGACTGCGTTTTTCATCATCTTCAGCAAGTTCATTGATGCTATTGTTTAAATTTTCAACCCTAGTAAAGAGAGTTTCCGTAGCATAATTAATCTTCTTATAAATCGATTTCTCTACACTGGATTCAATGGAGAGATCTTTTTGCATACGAATTACACTTCCGAGCTCTTTCTTGTAGTGAAGGACTGCTGGAATGACATGTTGATTAACCATCTCAATGAGAGTTCTAAATTCAATCTCTCTAATCACATTGTAGCGTTCAACGAGTACATGAAAACGAGTTTCAAGTTCATCTTGAGTGTAAATTTTTTGTTCAAATAAGAAGTTTGTGCTCTTCTTATCCATGAAAAGAGGAAGGGCGTCGGCAGTAGTTTTTAAATTAGGAAGTCCCCTCTTTTCAGCTTCCACAATCCACTCATCAGAATAACCGTCACCATTGAAAATAACGTCATAAGAATGAGTAACCCATTCCTTAGTTACTTCTTTCATGGCCGCTTCAGAAGACTTACCTGAGCTCATAAGTTTTTCAATTTTATCTGCTGTCTCATTGAGTACTTCAGCAACCGCCCCATTGAGAATAGAAAGAGGTAAACCAATCGCCATTTCAGAACCACAGGCCCTTAATTCAAATTTATTTCCAGTAAAGGCAAAAGGTGAAGTTCGGTTACGGTCAGTATTATCTTTTGATAAATTCGCCAATTGAGTGGCCATAAGATCCATCGTACATTCATCATCAGAAGTAAAAGTCTTCCCTTCTTTAATGGCGCTAAAGATCTTCTCAAGCGTATCACCAAGATAAGTTGAAATAATTGAAGGTGGAGCTTCATTTGCCCCTAGACGGTGATCATTTCCAGCAGAAGCGATAGCGGCCCTAATCATGCCCCCATGGCGAAAAACGGCTTCATTAACTGCTGAACAAACCGTTAGAAAACGATAATTCTCTTCCGGCTTTTCACCAGGGTTTAGAAGATTATCTCCTTCAACAGTAGAGAGTGACCAGTTAAGGTGTTTACCAGAACCATTAATTCCTGCAAAAGGCTTCTCGTGGAGAAGAACTTCGAACTCATGCTTATGGGCAACACGAGAGAGTGTCGACATAAGAATTTGATTTAAGTCCGCTGCAACATTGGTTCGATCAAAAATAGGAGCAATCTCATACTGACCAGGTGCTACTTCATTGTGTCTTGTTTTTGAAGGTACTCCCAATTTGTGAAGTTCAAAATCAAGCTCTTGCATAAAAGACATCACTCGCTCAGAAATATCTCCAAAGTAGTGATCATCAAGCTGCTGATTCTTTGCCGATAGTGAACCGAATAAAGTTCTTCCCGTCATTACTAAATCAGGACGGGCATAGAAGAAGGCTTTATCCACAAGAAAGTACTCTTGCTCTGATCCACAATTGGATTGAACATGAGTGGTCTCTTGGCCAATGGCCTTAAGAAAGCGACAGGCAGCATTGGAAAGGGCCACTTCTGAACGCAATAAGGGAGTTTTAATATCTAAGGCCTGACCTGTATAAGAAATAAAGGCGGTAGGAATACAAAGCGTCTTTCCATTAGTTCCACTCACGAGAAACATGGGAGAAGTTAGGTCCCATGAAGTATAACCTCTGGCTTCAAAAGTCGAGCGACTTCCCCCATTAGGAAAAGAAGAGGCATCAGGTTCACCTTGCATAAGCTGAGAAGCCGAAAGATTTTCAATCGCCTCTCCATTTTTGATATCTAGAAAGCTATCATGCTTTTCAGCCGTATTTCCGGTTAGGGGTTGAAACCAGTGACAATAGTGGGTTGCTCCACGAGAAAGGGCCCATTCTAAAGCGGCTTTGGCCACTACATCGGCCATTTCTTTCGTCAGAGGCTTATTGGTATTGGCAATGGAGATTAATTCTTTCTTTACCGACTCAGGAATTTCTTTTGCCGTTCTAAAGTCAAAAATATTCTTTCCATAATACTCACTTATCCTTAAGTGACGACCGTCCGTATCTTTTGGAAATTCAACTTTTCTCTCAGGGCGATGAACCGCTAGGTTTCTCGCTCTAAAACGTTCATTCTTGGCCGACATAAAAACTCCTTCAGTGGATTAAAAATTTTCTGATAACTAGTATCAATTAAAATCAAAATAAATAAAAGCTGGTTTATTTTAACGGGGGTATAAATTGAATGTCCATAACGAAAACTAATTAAACCCATAAGGGTAAACTAATTATTAAAAATTGGACTCCCTCCTCCTAAACTCTCCCTCTATCTAAATAAAAGAGTCCTACTTTTTCAAAGGAAACTGCTTCGACAAAGAAACTGACCCCTTTAAATGGTGTTCGACTCTATTCAATGAATCTAAAGGCTCATCAAATCTATGACTTAATAGATAAAAGTTGAGCTCTTCTAAAAGATAGAGGGCCCGAAGATAGTCATTTGATTTTTAAGACCTAACTCGTGAAATTTTAAAGGATAGAAAATTATTGAGGGAAACCAACTCCATTTAAAGGGGTCAGTTTATGTGGACAACATTTTGGGATGGGTATGGGACCTGCGATGCATTAACTTTTGAAAAAGAAAGGATTAACATTGCAAATACAACAAATAGAATTTTCGCCATCATCTCTTGAGCTTCATGAGGAAACATTGCTCCAACCTCCGCAAAATTTCCTTCATAATGGCAAAATTTATTCTTTAACGCAAGTTTAAGAAGCTTGCGAATGCTGACCTAGATAGTTTTCTACGTAAGAGGCAATCAGCTTTCGATGCTCCGAATCAAGATCTAAGAATGAGCAACCCATTCCCGCACTTCTGCCTTCATGAATATTCTTAACGATGGCCTGAACTTCGAAACTCGTATTTAAAAGTTTTGAGTGAAGCTTAAATTTAACTACAGCATTCAAGGTAAGCTCTTTTGGAAATTGCCCAAACTCGATAAAACAGCCACCAATGGAAAGATTGGTGCAATGAGCTTTCCAACTGAGATCACCAAAAGTGATATCGCATACCTCATAAAAGGGAATACGAAAGTCAGTTCTTCTCACAAAGAGACGAGTTTTTCCCTGCTCTACTTTAGAAAATACTTTGGTATTAAATTCATAAACTTCACTGATACGATTAAAGACTCGCTCGCCTTCTTTCTTAATCAGGGACTTTTCATTGAGGAGATTATCTTTGTAAAGACCATAGAGATAAGAGAAGCTATAGGGCCCATGGGCCTTCCCCTCTTTTTTCAAATACCATTCTGGAAAGTCGAGAATTTCAAAGACTTCACCAATCAATTCCTCCCAGGCATAAATCCCTTGAGTCGATTCATCAACATGACTTGAATAATCGGAAGCGCCCTTCTTTAGTTTCTCTTTTTGATAACGAGCGATACGCTCTTCCAAATGGTGAATCTTCTTTTTCAATTCAATATCATTCATGCCCTGTGAAGAGGTCGTTGTATCCTCTTTACTATGGCCATGGTGATGTTCATGGTAGTTTAAAAATTTATTGACGAGAGTATAGACTTTCTTTCCTTTTGGTCCATCAGGAATAAAGTCAGGAGCTCCAGCAAGAGAAGCTTGAAGCTTACTTTCTTTTATCACTTTGAATTTGGGATCAAGTCCTTCAATAACAAAGGGGTCACTATCGATCTCTTGCCACATGAACTTATGAAAGCAATAGCAATAATCTAAAGTTCCTAGGACCCCCAGTTCGATCAAGCACACAATATCAAATGCCGTATAATAATGAACTTCGTCGTTCATATAGACCGCATAGAAAACGTGAGCTTTTGAATCTTTAGAAGAATGCGCCAAATTAGGCCTCCTATTACTTCATTATACCTCTATCCTTATCGGCTAAAGTAAGTTCTTTTATTAATGAAGTAATTTCAGAGACTTAACATAGTTTCAACGCAGCTTCCGCCTTCTTTCGATCCGTGATTTCAATAGATTCTAATTCTGGAACTGCTTTTTCAAAAGCGATCTCAACATTTTGAATCTTTCCTTGTCTCGAGATAAGAAAGTGAAGAGGCTGATCACTGACCTCTAAACTTTTTAACCAACCCTTGTACATAGAAGTTGAGAGTCTAAAGCCGTTAACCGCAAGAAGTTCATCTCCCGCATTGAGTCCCGCTTTATAAGCAGCTTTATCTAAGAGAACAGTTTGTACAAAAAGTCTTTGCCCGTCTTCTTTCCAATCAAATCCAAAGTCCCCTTTTGTCGTTGTGGAGTACTTAAGTTTAAGACCGATATCGGAGGCCAATGTCTCTAATGGCAACTCCGTTGTATGAGAAATGAAGGTTTCAAATTCATCAACAACTTCTTGGGATGAGCATTCTCTAAGTGCCGCCATGAACTCACTTTTCTCAAGTCCAACTTCGGGGTTATCTTTAAATCTCTTCCAAAGAAGAGAGCACAAATTTTGTAAGGAGCTTCCCTCTTTAACGAGCAGAATATTTAAACAAAAGAAGGCCAACTGTCCCTTAAGATAATAACTGATCGTGGTATTTCTAGAATTCTCATTAGGTCGATAAAGCTTAATCCAAGCATCAAAGCTAGAGTCTTCAAGGGAATCAAACTTTCTTCCCGGAGTCACTTCGTAGCGTTTAATTCTTTTCACTAATGTTTCAAGATACTGTTCAAGAGTGGAAAGTCCTGCAGTAAAAACGAAGAGATCATCGACAAAACTTGTCATCCCCTCTGTTAGCCAATGCATACGAGTATAATTTTCATTTCTATAGTCAAAAGGTCCCAACTCTATCGGACGTATTCTTTTAACATTCCAAGTATGAAAGAACTCATGAGCGACAAGTCCTAAAAAGTCTCGATATCCCTCTTCCGTTTTCACTGCAAAGGGATCAAATTGCAAGGCCGTTGAATTCAAATGCTCTAGGCCACCATAAATTCCAGGCATGAAATGTCCCATGAAAACATACATTTCATAAGGCAGTTCTCCCCAAAATTTGAAAACACTTTCTACAATTTTCTGAGTGTCTACTCTTAGATCTCCTGGCAGATTTTCTGGCCACTCGTAATAGGCCAAATGATGATCTTTTCCATCCACACGAAAACCATTGGTCTCATGACAACCAATTTCAACCGGAGTGTCGATGAGTTCATCATAATTTTTGGCTTCATAAATAAAGCGTTCCCTTTTATCAGAAATATCTTTGAGCCCTGTTGTCACTTTTGACCAAAGGGGTGGAAATTCAATTTCTAGTGTCGGTTTATCGAGGACTTCGCCTACAATCCCCATAAAAACACTTGGCCCGTGAATAAAGGCATGCTCTTCAGTTACGTGGCTCGTTCTTACAGAAATTTCATTACAATAAATTTCATATTCAATCGTGAATTCTTCGCCTTGTGCCTTGAGCTCAGACTGACTCCAGTCCACTCTCCACGTCCCCTTATCTCTTTTTTCAAAATAGAGGAATTCACCATTACCACTTACGGCCCTAAACTTTCTCACACCCTTAGCATACTCACGCATTAAGTAACTTCCCGGTGACCACGAGGGAAGAAAGAAGTCGAGTGTATCTTGTCCTTTAGGACGTTTACCGGTTAATCGTACTTTGACATAATGAGTCCAAGGTTCTGTTATCGATAACTTATACTCTAATTTCATAAATCCCTCTTATTTTGTCAGCAGTTTATGGCCTATCTAGCTCTTTATTAAAATTTTACTTCTTGAATTATAATCTTAATCAAGATATTGCTTTGCCCGTCAACTTTCAAGTCATGCCCCTTAAACACAACAACTTAATGGAGTTCACTTTATGACCAAAGCGCCTTCTCATCATTCAGAAACTAAAGTCGACCCCACAAGTGTACCTACTCCTGAGGTCAAAATTACAGATAAAGCCATTTCTCAACTCACTCTTATCATGGAAAATGACTTTACCCTGAAGGGGAAATACCTAAGACTTTTGATCAGTGGAAAAGGTTGTGACGGATTTAACTATAGCGTTGGATTTACTGACTGGAATCAAGATGACATGCAAATTCCAGTACTTTCGACAGAACTTAACTCGACAGAACTCCACGTTATAATGGACCCTTTTACTGCCTTTTATTTACAAAAATGCTCCGTTGATTATGTTGAAGATTTCGCCAATAATAACGAAGGATTTGTTGTTACCAATGAAAATCAAAAGAAGTTTTCAGGAAAGTTTTGGAAAAAAGATGAACAGAAGGTCCCACCAACTGTTTAATCCCCAAGCAAAGATTTCTTATGTCTATTCTCTTGCGATATTCATTAGCTAACTCATAACGAATATTGATTTAAAAACAAAGTGTTTATCAAGAGAATAGAAATGGACTATCGCTACCTCAAAGCCTTTTTAATGACTGCTGAATTTGAAAGTTTCTCAAAAGCGGCAGAAAAACTAAAGATTGCTCAATCAGCTGTTAGTCGCCAAATTAAACTTCTTGAAGAGAGTTTAGATGAAGAATTAATAATTCGTTCATCTAAGAAAGTAATACTTACAGAGAAGGGTCAAGGCCTCTATATGGCCGCTAAACATTTTGATCAGCTCACCCATGAAATTTTCGATAAAGAAGATGATCGCCCAATTCGAATCGGTATTTTACACGGTCTACTACGCAACTGGTTCATTCCTCGTTTAGCAAAATATCTCAAAAAGAAAAATAGAACCTTTACTATTTGTGTTGGAACCCAGAAGAAACTTCGTGACGATATGGAAAAAGGAAAACTCGATATTGTCTTTTCTTCAGATAATATTCAATCAGAACTCATCTCTTCCCTTAAAATCTTTGATGAGAGAATGGTCATAATCAGTAAGGACCCTATTCAAAAGAAAAAGCTCCATGAATATCGTTGGGTCGTTTACTCAGAAGAAGATAATATTTATAAAATATCTAAGAAAGAATCAGATCACATCATTCAAGTAGAAGATATGCATAGTATTGTTGATCTTGTTAAGGCCAATGTAGGAATTGCTGTAGTCCCCGATCATGTGCTGAAGAAAACGGATGCCCTTCAAATAGAAGAAGTGACAGGACTTGATTCTTCAGAGATCTATATGACTACTCTCAATTACAAGTCCATGCCTAGTTATTTAAAAGATCTTACTGACTTTGTTCAAAGATGAGAGAGAGACTCAATACAAGCCTCTTGGCCCCCACTGATATAATCTAAACTCTCGCCCTTCTCATTCTTAAGCCAGCCACTATCACAGTAAAAACGCCCTTTGATAGCGCGAAGGCACTCTTTTTGGCCGCCACTGATATAGTCTAAGTCTTTTCCATATTGATCATTAATATATCCACCATCACAGTAGAAAATTCCTTTAATGGCTTCTTGGCAAGCTTGTTGTCCACCCGAGATATAATCAAGATCGTTGCCGGATAGATCATTAATATAGCCGCCATCACAATAGAATAGACCACCACTTCCATCAGAATCATCAGGAATATTTCCTTTTACGATTTCAAGGATTTCTTCGTAGCGCTTGAGTAGAGCCTCTTGCTGGCGAGTTGAGAATTGGTCTAATCCATTTTGAACTTGTGCCGATGCCCTTTGGGCCAGGATACTTAATCTACGATTACCTGTAGACCAGCCTAATTGACATGAAAGAATACATAATAGAAGTGTCAATTTTTTCATTTTTCTCTCTCCCTAAATCTCAAAATTTTTTAGCTAAAAATTCTTTATGATCTTTATCATCGTTTGGATATTCAATGTCTATGTACGTACTCCACAAAGGAGGATATTCTACGTAAAAGTATTTATTTGTAAGTTTTGAACCTTGGTAAAGGTCATTTTGACACTGAGAGATTTTATGCGTGACTCCAAACTTTCTGGCCCTATGATTTTAAATCTAAAAGGCCACACTCTTCTATTAAGTATCCTCTTTTCTTTCGCCATTTCCTTAGGCACCTTCGCCAAAACGAATGTCTGGGTTATAAATAAAGATCATTCCGAACTCTTACTCTCTATTCCCTACATGAGCGTTTCCGATGTAACGGCCCGTTTACGTAGCTTCTCTGGAAAAATCTATTTTGAATCTCCTGAGGGCGCAAAAGAAAATACTAACGAAAACTCCGATATTTCCCGCCTCTCTATTGAGATCAAGGCCAATTCTTTCGACTCTAATCACCGTATTCGTGATGGACACGTCAAAGGCGAAGACTTTCTTGATACGCATAAATACCCTCTTATTCACTTTGAAAGTGAGAATATTACAAAGAAGGGCAATCTCTATCGTGCAGTTGGGGAATTGACCTTAAAAGGAATAACAAAACCTTTTGAGCTTCCCTTTACCTTAACCAAGAAGGTTAAAGATACTTGGGGCCACACCAATCGCTTTGTTAATTTTGAATCAGAAATTAATAGAAAAGATTTTGGAGTGACTTGGTCTAAGGGTATTACAGACGGAGAATTCCTTGTGGGCGAAGTCATCAAGTTCAAAGGAAATATTCAGATCCAACCTATTGGAGATAAAACTCCAAGTTATAAGCATATGCTCCCCAATACTTATTATATTCAAATGAGTGAAAAGCTTGCGCGTGGAGAAATCACCAAAGAGGAGTTTAAAGAAGCGGTAAAAAGTAAGGCCACAGCCTATTCTTCTCAATTAGATCCCACTTCCCATGATTCTAACGGTAATAACGAAGACAAAGACAAAGACGAAGACGAAGACGATCTCACCACAGAAGAAATCATAAGATTAAGAGACAGTCCCCTTTGGAAAACTCTTGAATATGCCCCACCTCCGGTAAGAGATGGGAAGTGGTGGGTATCTTTCTCGGTCGTTTCTCTTATTGGTACCGCGGCTATTGGACTATCTTTTGCTTTCTTCTACGAAATTAAGAAAAAGAAAATTGAAGAAAGAGGAGGAGAAAAAGATCTCTTTGTTACCCTTCTTCTTCTTGTCGCCTTCTGTATCGTTGTGACTTTCTTTACGGCCTTGAACTACCTCACTCACTAAAAGTCAGTGAGGGTCACTTCTTTGAACTTATTGAACTTTGATGAGACTTTATATTTTCTTCGATAAGGATAAGATCGATTAGACTTATCCTTGCGAAGATAAGGCCAGCGAACTTCAATGGATTTGATGCTTTCTTTTTGAGCCAACCCAAAATAAAGACCTTCGCTATTTTGAGAAGGGAGCCCACCATCGATATAGCTGACAAATTTTCGATAGGTCCCTTTATCGGTAGAAACAATAACGGTAGCCCCTAAACCATGATAATTGGCCTTCTTTCCTCTTAGAATAATCTTTAAAACTTTCTTATCTTTAAAAGAAAATTGATTTTCGAATACATAGATTCGAGGTTTAATACTTGCATTTCGTATAGAGACTTGCCCAATGATCAAATCTTGGCGTCCATCACGATTATAATCGGCCGTGGTAATACCGGAAGGATTAACAAGGTCAATTCCATAGTCTTTCGAAAGATCAGCAAAGGAATGATTCTTATCTTGATCAAAAGCGATTAAACGACTCTTAGGAGGAAAGCCACTATTTTCAACCAATAGATCTGTATGACTATCAAAATTTAAATCTACCCAAACGGCCCTACGATCCCCTTGATTCCAAGATCCTGTTCCATCATCCATATGATATTCCGTTCTCAAAAATTGAGGTGGAAAATCATTTTTCATTCCCGTTAGAATAGAAGAACGATCTCTCGACTCTGTATCATAGCTGTGAAATAGCTCACCAACAGCAAAATCTATAATTCCATCATTATTATAATCATGGCACAGAGTATAGAAGCTATTGCCACCACCGAGTTGGGAATAAGCTCCTTCCATATCATGTGAGAATTTTGTTTGGTCCCCATATTCTTTAAAGAATCGTTCGCTAGATTTAGGCTCTTGTAAGTTTAACCATAGACGATTGGAGTAACCACTTGATGAAGCAGTAGCAATATCAGGGAATCCATTTTGATCCACGTCACATATACTTACTCCATAAGTTGGAACAGCATGAGGATAGATCTTTAAATCTCTATTATACTTGTGCTCACCTTCTAATTGTAAGCTTGCATCTACAAATGATAATCTTCCCGACTTATCCTTTCTTCCCTGTAAAAGTCGATCAGGAGCACTCTTATTTCCTCTTTTTTGAAAATCAAACCAACTCCCGATAAAAATATCTAAGAGTCCATCCATATTATAATCAATGAGCCCTAGAGAACTTACGGGATAAATTTTCTTATCAAAAGCTTGGGGCTGAAGGATATACTTAACTCTTCTTCCCTCTTTAGTGGCCAAATAGAGTCTAAGAGGATCTTTATTTAATTCTGTTTTTTGATTCAAAGTGGCCAATACAACATCTAAAAGACCATCTCGATTAAAGTCAGCGAAGGCCATAAAAGAGCTTCGAGTCACAATACCAAAGGGGTTATAATCCGCTTTGATAAAGCGCTTATACTTTAAGTTATAGGTATAAAATTGGGCTGGTCCGTAATATTCAGGAAGAATGACCAAGTCTTCAACACCATCACCATTCCAATCGACAATATAGTTGTGAGTCGACTGTATATTTTCTAGTCCAACTTCTTTGGTCTTATCAACAAAGGCTCCTCTATTTCTTGGAGCCGTAGGTCCGACATTGATGGGGACTTCTTTTTCTTTTTCGAGTTGAGATTGCGGCTTTGCTTCAAGCTTAGCCTCTTCACTCTTGGTTTGTGAATTGACTTCAGGGCCTGAGCAGCTGGTAGCTACCAGGCCGGATAAAGTCATGGCCAAAACAATTGAAGTTTTTTGAGCCTTCATAAAATTAGAAATCGATAATATCTAATCCGTAACCTCCATTCTTGGCCACTTGATTAGAAAGTTCTTTTTCAATTTTATCGATATTCTTAGTCATCTCCTTAAGATTAGAGACAAACTCATGTTTGGCCCTTCTCAACGAATGCTGAGCAAGATTAAAGCAGTATTCTTTCTTTTCCTCATCCAACTTCTCATCGTTAAGAATCGAGGTCGTACGAGAGATTACAGCAATCATAACGTAGAGTTGAATCGCCATATTGGCTAAACGCTTCTGAGGATGCTCATTCCCAATAATATTCTTTCCATACTTCATCAAGGTATTCTCAACTTGAATTGAGAATCCTCCCAGCATAGAACTGAATTCACTCGCCCACTCTTCTAAACGTGGGTGAGCTTTTGATAGAGAGCGAGTTGGCATCATTTTAGTGATTCTATTCTTAGCAAAATCAGTAAGAACACCTAGAGATTTAATCGGGTCTTCGAGAGCCTTTGATACATTTGAAATTTTTCCTAGCTCCTTAAGTTTTTCAGAAGGACCTCTTATTCCTGATAGAGATAAGAAGCATCTTAGGATTTCATTCGTTCCCTCAAAGATGAGATTAATTCTTGAATCTCTCATCATTCTTTCATAAGGATACTCTTTCATATATCCATTTCCTGCAGCAATTTGTAACGAGGTATCGACCACTTCCCACAGAGATTCAGATCCGAAGACTTTACAGACTGCAGTCTCTAAATAGTAATCCTTCATTCCTTTACACATATTACCAGTTGTCATGTAAACGACAGATTCAGCGGCATAAGTAAGAGCGGCCATAGTGGCGAGCTTTTCTTGAATCATCCCAAACTCTGTTAGAGATTGGCCAAATTGCTTTCGTCCTACAGCATGTTCTGTGGCCATTTTCATGATCGTTTTCATTCCACCAACACAACCTGCACCTAGTGAAAGTCTACCGGAGTTAAGAACATTCATGGCAATTTTAAATCCCTTACCAAGTTCTCCTAACACATTCTCTTTTGGAATTTTAACTCCATCAAAATAAACAGCACGTGTCTCACTGGCACGGATACCCATTTTATTTTCTTTTTCACCGAAGCTCACTCCTTCCATTGACTTTTCTACAATGAAACAAGAGATCTTCTCAATCTTCTCACCGTCTCTTTCGTGATCCGTTTTTGCAAAAACAGTATAAAACTCGGCCATACCAGCATTGGTAATCCACAGTTTCTGACCAGTAAGAGTGAAACTTCCATCTTCGTTTTCAACAGCTTTCGTTTTGATGGAATAAGCATCAGATCCTGACCCAGGCTCCGTTAGACAGAAAGCTGCAATTTTTTCTCCTGAAGCTAGAGAAGGTAACCACTTCTCTTTCTGCTCTTGAGTTCCTTCATTTAAGAGTGCGCGATAACCAATCGACTGATGGGCACCAATAAAAGTTGCCGTAGATCCATCATGAGCTGCAACTTCGGCAAAGAGACGACTATAAAGAGTATAATCAAGCCCCATTCCTCCCAATTCCTCAGGAACACCTAGGCCACATAGACCCAAAGCAGCTAGACCTTCCATCACTTCTTGAGGAATCTCTGCTTCTTCATCCATTTTTTCTGCATTTATATTATCTGTGGCAAATTTAGAGATAGCATCTGTAAATTCTTTACCAATTTCTTTTTGTTCTTGAGTAAAATGGGGATAGGGAAAGATAGCATCTTCATCTACTTCTCCAAAAAATAATCCACCCACAACAGAATTCATTTCTTCCTGCTTTTCCTTTTCTTTGTCACTCATTACACAACCCTTTTTGTCTGTTATTTTTAGTTTTAAAATATTTTTAGCATTCACATTCTAACAGCTTATTTCTATAGCGTGCAATTACCTTGGATAAAGAAATATCGATTTATTGTGATACAACAATAACCGAGCGCAGAACTCCTCTATTTTTTCCCCTCTCTTTAAAAATTGACCAAATCATTGCTTGATACAATTGGTCTAAGTGCCTTAAAATAATTAGAGTGATGTAATACATTAAGTATTAACCAATATTTACTTTGTTCATTTCATGGATGAAAACACAAAGGTCATATGAGTAAGTGGAAATCTAAATTTTCTTCAATGATGGATTCTTTAAAGAATTCGGTTAAGCGCACTTCATCAAAATCAAATCAAGATGAAGGCGATATTGATTCTGAATCCCAAAATGAAAATAAATTCTTTCGCAAGTCATCTCCCAGCAATCCAGAAGATCTCGTCGAGTCAATGGATTGGGAAGAAGGCGATACCGGTGAAGTCCATTTACCTCCATCACATCATTCAAATAAAGAAGAAAGCTATAAAGAAGAAAGCTATAATGAAGAAAACTATAGCGAAGAAAGCTACGAGGACGAAGAAGAAGAAGACCCCTTCCACGAAGAGACCTCCCCCTCCTTTGAAACCCTAACCATAGATCAAATCAAACAATCCCAAGTGGATAATGGCGAAGCTCCCCCAGAGGTTCCCAACGAAATAGAAGAAGGACATTCCCTCGAAGATGATCACAACTATCAAGAAGAGGAAAATGACTTCGACCTCACAAACCCTTCCATTAGAGAGTATGCTCCCAAGCAGAAGAGGTCTCTTTTTTCAAAATTAAGTCAGCTTAGAGAAAAGAAGGCCAAGCCACTCAATGCGGGATCCTCCACAGAAAGCTCCCCTTTCATGGAGAAAATCAAGAATATCAATCTTGATGAATTCTTTGAAAAGTTCTATTCCCCACAGAATAGAAATAAGATTCATTACACCTTTCTCCTCCTTCTTTTAATAGGTGTATCTATCAAGTCGGCTCAAATCATTTCAACAATTCTTACTCCCCTTCCTGCCACGACAAAGAAGGCCGCTCCCCCTCCTCGTTTGAACGAGTTAGATCAAATTAAAAATGCTCTCGCTCAACTGGAACAAAATGATCTCTTTCGCGCTCCACGTAAAGGTAAGGAGCCCGTAAAAGTCACGCCAAAAACAAAAGAGCAGGCCATTTGTCTCGAAGCAAAGAAGAAGTCGAGCTTACAAATAAAGTTACTCTCTACTTTAGTCCTCCAAGATGAAGTTAAGAGTTTAGCGAGCGTACAACGAAGAAAAGATTCCGAATATCTGAGAAAGGGTGACTCTATTCCAGGTGTTCTTGAAGTTGGAAGAATTGATTCTGAAAAACTGATTTTTAAAAATCTTAAAACTAGAGAATGTGAATATATTGAAAATGCACCTAAGAAGGACAGATCTTCTAACAAAATGGCCATTGTACGAGAGCCAAGAAAGGCCAAAAAGCTTATTCAAGATACGAAGAAAAATGGAATTAGTAACACTGGAAATCAATTCAAAATAAAGAAAGAAGTACGGGCCAGAATGTTAGAAAATATTTCTGAAGTCCTAACCCAAGCACGCGCTGTACAAATAAAGAATCCAGATGGAAGTCTTGCATTTAGAATGCAAGAAGTTGTACCTGGGTCCATTTATAGCCAACTCAATATTGAAAATGGTGATGTGGTAACAGGTATCAATGGTGAGAAAATTCAAAATGTTAGTGAACTGATGCAACTCTTTGGAAAGATAGATCAGATTGATCATTTTGAACTGACAGTGAAGAAAAAAGGTATAGAACAAAATTTAAAATATGATTTTGAATAAGCTCTATGAGCTAAGGACAGAGAATGAATAAATCGATTAGAAATGAGAATAAGACATTGAAGTTTAGGAACTTCTTCTATGTTGGAGCCCTACTGGTTCCCCTTCTCTCTGCTAAAGTCGCTACAGCTCAAGGCTTTGATAAATTTGAATCAAAAACTAAGTTTAATAAAAGAGGCTCATCAAAATCAGCAGCAGATCTTGTCAAAAAGAAAGCCCCTGTTATTAACCTCAGAGATAAACCTGCGAATGAAACCGATGCCTTTGGCCGTTCTTCTTCTGTAGGACAAGTAAAAGAGGTTTCTAAAGAGAGTGCAGCCTATGTGAATCTCAACCCAGAGACAGCCTTTGGCCCAGAGGTCGTTAAGAATTTTAATTTTGATGGTGTTGAACTTGAAGAACTTACCAAACAGATGCAGAAGCTTACAGGTATCAAACTCATTCTTGATGGAAAAGGACTAAAGGGAAAGATTACGATCCTATCTCCAACAGCTATCACAGTAGGAGATGCTTGGAAATCCTATCTTACCGCTCTTGAAATCAATGGTTACACTCTTGTTCCCAGTGGTAAATTCTATAAAATCGTATCCACAAGAGATATTCGCTATACTCCTACAAAAATCTATACCGGTAACTACACTCCAGACACTGATAATTATGTGATGAGAATTCTTCCCTTGAAGAATATTGACTCTACCGAAGTAACACGATCATTTAGACCTTTCATGACTCGTTTTGGTCGTATTATCGATATAAAGCAAACAAATACCATTATTGTTCAAGATACAGGTTCTAATATTAATCGTTTGGTTCGGCTCATTAAATTCATCGACGTTCCCGGTTATGAAGAGTCCCTTCAAATTATTCCCGTTAAGAACTCTTCAGCTCCTGAAATTGCGAAGCTTCTTGACCAAATTCTAAAGAGCAACTCATCGGGATCTTCCAAGTTTAAAAGTGCTAAGACTCAACAAGCAGAAAGTATCTCGAAGATTATTGCCGAACAAAGAACAAACTCCATCATTGCCATGGCCAATGCTCAAGGAGCGAAACAACTTAGAGAACTTATTAAGAAGTTAGATGTTTCTCAAGTGAGCCAAGGTGGTGGAAGAATCCACGTTTATTATATCAACCATGGAGATGCCGAAGAGCTGGCCAAAACACTTTCGAGTCTTGTCTCTGGTGCTCAACAAAACTCTTCTCGATCAAGTCGTACTTCACGTTTGAGAAGTCGCCTAAGTTCAACTCAAGACACGGGAAGTCAGCTTTTTTCTGATGATGTAAAAATCACAGCCGATAAAGATAATAATGCCTTAGTTGTAACGGCCTCTCCTACTGACTACTTAACTCTTAAAGAAGTGATCTCAAAGTTAGATGTTCCTAGAGATCAAGTTTATGTAGAAGGTCTAATCATGGAAACGAATGTAGATAACTCTCGATCTTTAGGAGTTTCTATTGTTTCCGCTACCGGAAGTGGTGCTGCTCAGAGAGTGACATCTGGTCCAACGGGTGATTTCACCAGTTTGGTTACAGGAACAATCCCCTCTTTAGGTGGACTCTTCGCAGGTGTTGGTCTCGGAAGTAAAGTAGAGCTTAATGCCAATGGGCAAACCATTGAAGTTAACTCAGTTAACGCGCTTATAAAGGCCATTGCCTCAAATACGAATAATAATGTCCTGGCCACTCCACAAGTACTGGCCCTCGATAATACAGAGTCTGTTTTTGAAGTTGGGGAAACTGTTCCTATAACAGAAAATCTTTCGACTCCAACAGGGACACAGACATCGGTAAAGAATCAAAAAGTAGCTTTGACTCTTAAGATCACTCCCCAAATTAATAAAGTATCACGCTTCATTAAATTAAAGATTGATCAACAAATTGATGATTTTGCTGGTTCAGCTCAAACTTCGGGAAGTAATGGTGTAGCAACAACAACTCGTTCGATTAATACAACCGTAGTTGTTCGCGACAGAGATACAGTAGCGATGGGTGGTCTTATGAGAGATAAAGACAACTACTCTACTTCAAAGGTACCCTTGCTCGGGGATATTCCAGTTCTTGGCTGGTTATTCAAAAGTACAGAGAAATCAGTGGTAAAAACGAACCTTCTCTTTTTCATGACTCCAAGAATTCTTGCCAACTACCAAGCCGACAATGCTGCCAATGTTAAAGACTTACTTAACCGTCGTAGTCATCACTTGAAAAATGCTGTTGGCGATGAAGATCCATTTGGAACAACAGTTAAAGGTATTTACGAAAAAGTTAAGAAGCAGGAAAATGGTCCTCTTTACAAAGATAATCGTAATTATGATGATATCAATAATGATGCTGATGGAATTGGTGGAAAGCCCCTTCCCGATGATATGGCAATGACACCAGATTATACGGAGATTGCCCAAGAAATAAAAATGAAACAAAGTGCAACAAAGAAAGAGAATTAATTCTTAGCATATAGGTAAACTTGTGAAGCTAACTGAACAAATGATGGCCCAAGTTGAAGGCCAAAAAGAAAAAATGGGAGAACTCTTATTAGAGCACACCTCCCTTTCAAAAGAACAGCTTGATGAAGCTCTTAAGGTTCAAGAAGAATCAGGTATGCTTATTGGTGAAATTCTTCTAAAGAAGAACTTCATACATCCGCATGACATCATCAAAGTTATTTGTCATCAAGTAAATATTCCCTACGTGAATGATATTAAGGTCCAAGATATCGATCCTAATCTCACGATGGATATCCCTATTAATTATGCTAAACATAATGAGATTCTGCCTATTTTAGAGACAGACTACTCGGTCAGTATTGTTGTATCCGATCCTTTTAATTTCGATACGATTAATGATGTAAGAGAAATCTTTAAGAAAGAAGTCATCATTATGGTGGCTCCCCCTCTTAAAATTCAAGATGCTATAAACCGAGTATATGAAAAGGCCGATCGAAATCTCGTTAACACTCTAGAAGATGAGTTTGATGAATCTCTAGACCTTGATGGACCTATGGATATTCTCGATGCAGGTGCAGATGAAGCCCCTGTAATCCGTTTTGTGAATTCCATTATATTTAGGGCCGTAAAAGAAAATGCATCTGATATCCATATCGAACCCTATGAAAAAGAAACCATTTACCGCTTCCGTGTAAATGGGGTTATGAATGAAATTCTACGACAGCCTCTGAAAACTCATTCAGCAGTTTCGGCCAGAATTAAAGTAATGGCCAAACTAGATATAGCAGAGAAACGTCTTCCTCAAGATGGGCGTATTAAAATTAAAATTGCTGGTAAAGATGTCGATATTCGTCTCTCTACCGTCCCTATTCAAAATGGGGAAAGAATTGTTATGAGGGTTCTGCAAAAAACAAATAAGGCTCCTCAACTTGAAGACCAAGGATTTCATGGAAAAGTTCTTCAAGACTTACATGAATTATCACAAAGAAAGCACGGGGTTCTCTATGTCTGTGGACCGACAGGTTCGGGTAAAACGACAACCCTCTTCGCTATTCTTGGAAGAATTAATAGTCCCGATAAAATGATCATTACAGTGGAAGACCCGGTTGAATATGAGATCGATGGGGTTTCCCAGATTCAAGTGAATCACAAAATCGACCTAAGTTTCGCAAGAGCACTAAGATCTATTGTTCGACAAGACCCGGATATCATCATGGTTGGGGAGACAAGGGACTTAGAAACGGCTCAAATGGCCATTGAGGCTTCCCTAACCGGTCACTTTGTTCTGAGTACGATTCACACGAATGATGCATCGTCTGCACCAAACCGACTCATTGATATGGGAGTACAGCCCTTCCTTATTGCTTCTTCCCTTTCAGGGGTATTAGCGCAACGACTCATTCAGACCCTTTGCGACCACTGCAAAGAGCCTCATGAATTAGAAGAGCATGAATTAAAAATCTTAGGTATAAAAAGAGTTCCTAGCGATGCAACCATTTATAAAGCTGTTGGTTGTCCCAAGTGTAATTATAAGGGATATGCTGGGCGAACTGCTGTAACCGAACTTCTCATGATGACTGATGAAATACGTCCTCTTATTTTAGATAAAGCTGATGCCGGAACGGTTAAGAAAATGGCCGTTTCACAAGGTATGATTACTCTAAGACAAGATGCCATCTTAAAAGTGTTCAATGGTAGAACATCTTTAGAAGAAGTCGTACGAGTGATCAATGATGAAGGTGATGAAAGAGATGATGGTGATGAAGAAGCAATGGTTCTTCCTCCTCAATAAAGAATAGGTAAATTATAATTTATGGCCATATATGAGTACAAAGGACTGGATCGAACGGGTAAAGAGGTAAAGGCTTCTCTAAACTCCGAAGGTATTAACCAGGCCAAAACAAAAATTAAGTCCATGGGCATTATGCTCATCGATATCAAAGAAAAGAAATCTGGCGCTAGCAAAGATAAGAGTTCTTTTTCTTTTGGTGGCTCTATCAAGGTAGAAGAGCTTGCTCTCTTCACTCGTCAGTTGGCCACTCTCGCTAAAGCAAAGATCCAAATTGTAGAGGCCCTTGGGGCCCTCATGGATCAAACGGATCACCCAAAATTAAAAGTTATTCTTTCTGAAATTAGAGGAAAGGTTAATGAAGGGACATCCTTGGCCAAAGCTTTTGGAGACTATCCTAAGGTCTTCGATAATGTTTATGTCAATATGGTTGAAGCTGGTGAGCAGTCAGGAAATTTAGAAATCGTACTTTTAAGACTTGCCGACTTTACCGAAGCTCAAACGAAACTTAAAAACCAAATTAAAGGTGCTATTACCTATCCAGTCATCATGGTCATCATTGGTATGCTCATGTTTGGGATTATTTTTACCGTTGTTATTCCAAAGATTACTAAAATTTTTGAAACTATGGATAAGGCATTGCCCTGGACCACTCAACTTTGTATTTGGATTTCCGACTTTCTTCTTAATTACTGGTACATGGTGATTATTGGAATGTTCGCCAGTTACTATTTCTTTATGAAGTATATCAACACTCCTAAAGGAAAGGCCTGGTGGCATAGAACTCTACTAAGAATGCCTATCATTGGAGAATTGACGACAATGATTAATGTCAGTCGATTTTGCTCTACTTTAGCCACTCTCATGGGCTCTGGTGTTCCCATTCTAACGGCCATGTCTATTGTTAAGAATATTATTGCCAATGTTCATATGGCCCGCGCCGTAGATGAAGCAAAAGTGTTAGTCAAGGAAGGGGGGTCTATGGCCACACCCTTGAAAGCATCTGGATACTATCCTACTATGGTAACCCATATGATTACTCTTGGTGAGAAGTCAGGTGAATTAGAGCCTATGTTGAAAATTGTGTCAGATAATTATGAAGACCAAGTCAACAATAAGCTCTCCGGCCTTACATCTGTTCTAGAACCTATTATGATGGTGGGAATGGGATTGGCCGTAGGATTTATCGTCTTTTCTGTTGTCATACCTATGATGGAACTTAATTCATTTAATCGTTAAATATTTGGGAGAAAACTCATGATGAAATCTGTTAAAACTGTGGCTCAATTTTTCGAAAAACTCGATCAAAAGAAGGTATCTAATCATACCCTTCAAAATGAAAAAGGTTTCTCGCTTATTGAAATTCTTGTTGCCCTTACCCTACTCGGTATTGCGGGTACTTTCGTAGCGTCAAAAATCTTTGATCAACTTGAAGAGGGAAAGAAACAAGCAGCTGAAATTCAAATTAATAGCCTTAAAGGAAGTTTGAAAGAATTTAGAAGAAAGTGTGGATTTTATCCATCAACAGAAGATGGTCTCTATGCCCTTGTTGAAGCTCCTTCTAGTAAAGAGTGTCGTAATTATCCTGCTGAAGGTTTCTTAGAAGAAGGTGTTATTCCTCTAGATCCATGGGACTATGATTTCCAATATAATTCAGATGGAAAATCATTTGAAATCATCTCTGGAGGTCCAGATAATGAAATTGGTACTGAAGATGATATCAGTTCAAAACGTAAGCAAAGAGAAGCAAGAGGTAGATAATAGCTCTTCAAAAGCCCAACCCAAAATCATATCTTAAAAATATTGGCCACGAAGGATTCACCTTAATTGAAATACTCGTGGCCCTTTTTCTCATTGCCCTAGTCTTAACTAGTTTTACTATGTCGGGAAGTATGTTCGATCCCCATAGAAAACTTGAAGAGGCCCTCGATAATTTAGAAAGGGCCGTCCGATTTTCTCAAGATGAAGCTGTTCTTAGAAATAAAATCGTTCGTATTCAACTTGATGGAACCACCGATCCTAATGCTTTTACCGTAGAATATAGTGCTAAAAGCGACTTTATACTCCCCTCTAAAATTTTTGATGAGCAAGTTGCCCTAGATAGTTACAATCAAGAGGAATTAGAGGCCAAACAAAAGAAGGTCGAATCTCAGTTTAATAAAGTCAGAGAATTTCAAGAAGATCCATTAGAGTTTGATGATCAAGTAAGAATCATAGGAGTGGCCACAACCCTAACCAATAATTTACAAGTTTATACAAAATCCAGCATCTTCTTCTATCCCTCAGGTGAAAAAGATGGGGCAATCATTGTCCTCGCTAATGGTGAGGAGTTCGCAACTTTATCTATTGAACCCTTCACCCTCGATTTTAAGAGAAATTTCTATAGAATAGAAGGTGGAGATATAGATGATGAGTTTTTTGCAAATAAAGCAGAAGAATTCTACAAGGAATGGCTAAGTTGGAACGACTAAAGAGATTTTTTTCAGAAGAGGCCATGACTTTAATTGAAGTCCTTATTGCTTTGGCCCTCTTTAGTACTTTTATCATCGCCTTTATGTCTGGGCAGGGCGGCAATATTACGACTTCTATCCGCTTCAAAGAAGAATTAAAACTCAAAGATATCGCAGAGGTCATTCTCAATGAACAAATGATAGAACCTCCCGAAGTAAAAACCATCGCAGGTGAAGTTGAAATAGATCCCGTGAGTTCGAGAGATTTTAAAACATTTGAAGATGATGAGAACTTTGAATATGCCATCAATACTTATAAAATTGCCATTCCTGATTTCGATAAAATCGTAGCTGGAGCAGGTGAAGAACAATCGCAAGAAGAAAAACAAAATCAAAGTACGCAGAAATTAATTTATAATAAATTTAAAGAAAATATGGAAAAACTTGTTTTTCAAATTATCATAACGGTCAGACATAAGGCGTCTGGGCAAGTTTACGATCTCAGTACATGGTTTTATAAGGACGGAACAGTTGAACTGGGAATCTAAAAGTCTATTCTCACCCACTCAAGATGGTTTTTCACTTTTAGAGATTCTCATTGCTCTTACCATCATGGGATTTCTCTCCATCAGTATCTTTACGATTACCAACGATAATATTGATACGAAAGAGATCATAATTAAAGAAGATCGAGAATATCTTCAAGTCTATACGGCCATGTATAGACTGGATAAGGACTTTTCACAAATTTACTCTCCCCTTTACTATTCTTCTCTCCCCATTCAAACAAAGAAGTCGGGAAATGATCCCTATGAGTCAACTCCTAGCTATGCTCAGCAGGAGTCTAATGCTAAATATCAGTATCAAGTATCAGAAAACTTTCCCACGGCTTCGGTCAATATCGAGCCTGTACCAGCTGTTACCCAAGAAGAAAAAAACTCTCTCCGCTTTCTCACAAGTGCCAATAAGCGTTTTTTTGAAGACCAAAAACAAAGTAGGCATATGTGGGTAGAATATTATTTAAAAGCTGATGATCGCGAAGAATTGGCCACTGCCGACTATCAGCTGATGAGAAGAGAAGTTAAGAGAAATATCTATGACCGAGACCTCGATTTTGAAAAAGTTCCAGGACACGTTCTATTGCGAGGAGTAAAAGAATTTAAATTAGAATTCTACAGTCGCGATCAAGAAAAATGGGTGGATAACTTGCGACTTATTACTACAAATGAGAAATACACTCCTCGCTCCTTGCGAGTTACCCTTGTTTGGGTTGATTCCAATAAAGCAGAACATACTCAAATTAGAATTTTCAGACCCTATTGGCCCTATTTCGATGTCGTAAAAGATGAGACCGAAAGACAGACTCAGGGTGGAAATAATAATTCAAATCCTAATACCCCAGGAGCCCCAAATTGAAGTCGCCTAAAAACTATTGCCCTATTCGTTCCGATGAGTCTGGGATGGCGCTCCTTATGGTGATTAGTTCAATTGCCCTTCTCACCTATCTCCTGGCCGACTTTACTTTTGAAACAAAAGTGAATCAAATCAAAGCGTATAATGCTCAAGATCGAATTCAAGCTAGACTCACGGCCGAGGCAGGGATTCATTTCTCTATGGGAAAACTTCGGATTTATCAAGAGGCCAGAAATAAAATGGAACAAAATGAGAATGTCAAAAATATGCTTAAGCCTAGCGTACTCGACAATGTTCTCACCCAACCTTTTATCTTTCCTATTCCTGTTGGTGAGGATATGAGTATTATCCAAAAAAGTGCCATCGACACCTTCGCTAAGGGTACAGCACTAAAAGGGGAACTTAATGTTACCATGAGTAAGATCAGCGGTTTCCTCAATCCTAATAATCTTAGAATTGTTCCAGTTACCGATCCTTCTCAAGAAGAGGAAGAAAATCGTAATCAAAATAGCCAATTTCAAAGCAATAACCCCGATGATGATCAAGCCCAACAGAATAAAACCCCACTTGAAGTCACCGAAGATAAAATTCTTCAAATGCTAAAAGATGTCTTTGAAAGAGAAAGAGAAACAAGTGATTACTTCAATACGAATTATTCCAATCTCGATCCAGAAATACTTGTTAAAGAACTTAAATATTACGTAAATAATAAGGGAGCAATCGACGATCCCATGTTCCCTGAAATTGAAAGTAAATATGAACAAGCGGAACTTACTCCCAAACACGCTCCCATGAGCAGTATTGATGAATTCTACCTTCTTGCTGGTTGGCCTGAATATATTGTTAACCTCGTCATTGATCGTTTCACAGTTCATGAGGTGGGCTATATTGCATTAAATGAAATTAATGAAAATACTTTAAGACTCATTTTTCCTACAGTTACTGAATTACAATCAGAGGAATTTTTTAAATATCGAGATGGAGATCCTGAAATACAAGAAGAGCCTAAGCCTTTTCAAAGTGTAGAAGATTTTAAGAACTTAGTCGTAAATACTCTTGGTATCGTATCAGCTACAAAATTTGATGAGAGGCAGGCAGAATTTAAGGCCGCTAATCTCAATTTTGGAGTTGCAGGAAAACTCTATAAAGTGGAAAGTATAGGAAGATACAATACGGCAGAAGTTAAAATTACGGCCTATATTGACCTCCCTGTTAAACCCCAGCCCAAGACGACTCCCGGACAAAATCAAAATGGTCAGAATCAGAATCAAAATCAAAATCAGAATCCAAACGCAAACCAAAATTCGAATCCTAATTTAAATAATAATCAGAACTCTCAAAATGGATCAAATCAATCAGGAAAACCGCAAGAGTCTAAGACTGAATTCATGGTTCCTCGAATCATAGAGATCCGTGTCGATTAACCAAGCATTAGACTCCAGTAACAAAAATCTATACAACGTAACCATGCTTTCTGGTACACTTTAAGGGACTGTTTTAACTTTTAAGTAACTCTATTTTTATGAAATATTTTGTACTCGACATTGGAACCTATTCTATAAAGTCTTTTCTCATGAAAATGGAAAGGAAGACCTATTCTATCTTAGAAGCGACAGAATATGTTCTTGCCGACTATAAAGAACCCACACCTCCCCCTTCTTCCCCTTCTTCTGAAGACAGTGAAGATCAGGGCCCCAGTGAGGCAGAGAAGCTAAGAAAGCTTCAAGAAGATATTGTTGCTGAAATCTATCCCAAGAACTTTGAAGGCAAAACAATTTGGCAAATACCAAACTCTTATGTGGCCTCAAGAAATTTAGAATTACCCGTTACTCAGAGAAAGAAAGTCGAACTCATGGTTCCCTTTCAACTCGATGAGAACCTTCCCTTCCCTTCTTCTGAAGCTCACTACTTTTGTCAGATGGAAAAACTTCCTAAGTCCACAAAAGTCTTGGCCAATATTGCGAAGAAGTCTCACTTTTTAGAATACTATAATCGCTTTAACAATCGCGGAATTCTCCCGATGTATCTAACAAGTGAACTCTCCTGTGTTCATGCCCATGCTCAAAATAGAAATATAAAAGGACCCGTGGCCATTCTCGATATAGGCCATACGACCTCCAAGTGCTATATTATTTATAATGGAGAGGTTGTAGAACATCATTTTAGTTACTGTGCCGGTTCAACTATCGATGAAGTGATATCTGAAACTTATAATATTGATAGAAAAGAAGCGGCTATATATAAGCATGATAACTGCTTCTTTCTGACCGAATCTCAATATGATGAAGTCTCTGAAGATCAAAAAGCATTCGCCCTGTTAATGAAAAAAGCGATGAATCCACTAACCTTGGAGCTTAAGAGATGGCTCTTAGGTTTTAGAATTAAATTTGGCCTTCAAGTTGAAACCATTTTTCTTACAGGTGGAACAAGTAATATCCACAATATTGGTAATTTTATTTCTCAAGCTGTGAATGTTAAAACGGACTATCTCGATATGGCCGGCTCCTTTGTTAATTATGATGAAATGTTAGAGGGAAGAGAGTCCAACTTCTTTAATTCTATGCTTATGGGAATTGGCTTAAGTTCGAAAGTTAAACCTGGAAATTTTCTCTTCGGTGAATATGCTAATGGTAGTGGTGTTAGTCTCCCCCTCCATACAACAAGTATGCTGCTCTACCGAAGTGCAGTTCTCACATTTGTATTTGGTGCCCTTATGGGGCTTGAATACTACTTCCTCAAAGGTGAGGAGAAGCAAATTGATGCAAAGATAAAGTCTTTGGCCAGAAATAAGTCTTTAAATATTAGTGTCAGTGCCCGTAGAAATATCGATAGAAATTTAAGTCGAATTCAGTCGATTGTTCGAAAAAAACACGATGATATAAAACAAGAAGTCAGCACGCTCTCAAGTGCGACCCAACTCAATGCACTTCCCCCTCTTTTTAAAGTATTCCAAATTATCTCCGCAGATCCTAAGGTGACACTGCTTGATTTCAAGACAGACGGTGTGAGTACTCAAGGAAGCTTTCAAGTTAGTGACAGTGCAAAGTTAAAAGATATTGAATCGAACTTGATTAATTCAGGGCTCGCCAATATGAAAACAGAAATAGCTGGAGATAAAGTTAAATTCGCTTTTAACCAGTAATCTCATTGAAGGATAGCTCTTATGAAAAATGGCCTTTCTAAAATTATAGATCAACAGCTTTTCAAATTTATTGATCAACTCAAGGCTACCCCTCAGTATTCCCAATTCACCTCTCAGCTTGAGAGTATTCCAGAAGATTACGGTAAGTATGTTAATCAAGGACTTACCTACTTTCTCTCTTTCTTTCCGTTAATTCTCTTGGCAGCAATGGCCATTTATTTTGCTATGGCCCAAAGTACTATTAGTGATAAGAGAGAATTACTCAAACAACTGGTAGAAACCAGCTCTTTGGCCACAGAAGTTTCTCAATATGAAAGATCGCTCATTGGAAGACTAAAGATCTCAAGTCTCAACGATATGAAGGCACAGATCAATAGACTCGCCTCTATGCAAGGAATCAACTCAGGCGATATCTCTGTAGAAACATTCAATACAGAGAGCATTGGTGGAATAACAAAGAGTAAGGCCAGTTTAAAGATTTCTAATCTCAATACACCTGATCTTATGGCCCTACTTCGTGTTTTGGCCGTAAATGAAAAATTTAAAATTAATAGTCTTAATTTGAAAAGAACAACAGATTCCATTTCTGGACAAATTTCTTTAATACATTTTGGCAGACAGGAAGGATAAGAATTGGAACAGCAGAAGTTAACAGAGTCTCACAATACGAGAGAAGTCTATAAACAAAATAAGAAGCAAATATTTAGCCTCTTACTTATTCCCTTCGCTCTCTTTGTTGTTACTCTTATGATAAACCTTCCTGTTGCTTCAGGTCTTCAATCTCTTATTGAAAAACAAGTCCTGCGCAATCCAAGATGTCCTTTGGCCTATAAAGAAATGGATTTAAGCTTCTTTCTACCAGGGGTAAGTTTTGAAGATCTTACTATCCCCGGTCGTTGCTTTCAAAATCCTTCCAAATCTATTCAATTTAATGATGCCTCTTTTAAGATGAGTTTTCCTAGCTTTTGGCCTATTGGAATCAAAACAAAGTTAGAGGCAAAGTATGAAGATACTCTCATTAATATCTTCCCTAGATTTACGATTTCCGGTCACTCTATTCAAATTTCGAATACGACACTCAGTTCATCTTTCTTAAACCAGCTCACACCCTCTCCCAATCTTGTAACGGGAGATTTTGATGTAAAAGGAAATATTGAGCTTAAATCAAATCAAATCGACTCTGCTCATCTGCTCATAAATTCTAATAATTTCTTTATCCCCCCTCAGACTATCTCTGGAATCATGATCCCCTCACTTCCTCTAAAAAAGTTTGAACTTGCGGCAAATGTAGTCAAAAACAAATTACAGATTAAGGCCCTAAGAATCGGAAATAATCTCTCGAATATTCAAGGTGAATTTAAAGGTAATATTCAACTCTCCAAGGCCAATATTGCCTTTTCAAGAATTGATCTCCAAGGAAAAATTAAAATTTCAAAGGAGATTCAAGAGGCTCTCCCTATTATTCGCCTTCTTCTCAATGGTAAGAAAAAGAAGAATGGATTCTACTTCCTGACTTTGTCTGGAACTCTTGGCGCACCTCAGCCTAAGGTCGTTGACCCTCAATAATAGCATTGCTATAGTACGGAAATTCAAAAAATGAGGTAATGAGTGGCCCAGATGAATACATTTGAACTTGGTGATTGGCATAAGAGACTAGAAGATAATTTGGAGCTCCATTTAAGCCCTTTAAAGAGTGATCTGTTCTTCTACGAAACTCTACGCTATTCAGTCCTTCCTCCTGGAAAACTCTTTCGTCCAAAACTTGCAGCCGCAATTTTTGCAGATAAATCTTCTCCAAAAAATCCGAACACAATTACTGAGATCTTAGAGGACAAGAATCATCCCCTAAGCCTTCTTTGTTCTGCACTTGAGATTCATCACAGCTATTCTCTTGTTCATGATGATCTTCCTTGCATGGATGACGATGATTACCGTAGAGGAAAACTCTCAACCCATAAGAAATTTGGACAATGGCAAGCAGTTCTAGCTGGTGATGCTCTTCTTCATCATAGTCACTATCTCATGGGAAAAGTTCCCTCCACTGCAGGTGATCACTATCAATTAAGACAATTTTTCAATTGGGCTCTTGGAGCAAAAGGACTTATTCTTGGCCAAGTATTTGACCTTGGTGAAATTATTAAAGAAGACTTCAAATCTCTTATTAGAACTCATGAACTCAAAACAGGTCGTTTAATTCAACTCTCAGTTCTCAGTGGAGCTTGGGCAGCAAGAGGTAAACTTGATTACCGAGAAATAATTTCACTGCTTCGCTTTGGAGCAGGTCTTGGAATTTGTTTTCAACTACTAGACGATTTAAGCGAAGCTACAGAAGAATTGAGTCAGCATGAAAAGGAAGTTAATCCCTTTTTAAGATTTCCGCATGAATCCATGCAATGCCTAAATCTTGAACTCACTAAAGTAAAAAAAGAACTCGGAGAAAATCATCCCTATCTTAATCAAGTCTGTAAAAGCTATTTTGATAAAATGAGATCCATTATAGAAAAGGATATTAATTCGGATAAGAGCTTCATCTTAAATAATATTTCAATAGATCTTAACTATGACGGGCTCTTGGCCCATCTCAGTTAATTATGAATTTGATGATCGACAATTCCTCTCAGTAGAGACTTTGCCATTACTAATTTTTCAAGATCACTATCGCTTAAAGACATTCTCTGAAAGGAAATGGGACTTTGAGAAGCCCCCTCTTTTTCAAAAGGTGTGGCATTGAATGCTGGAGGAAGATCTGCCGCTGTCTCTTCCACAAGTATCCCTTCACTACTGTTATTCATCTCAGAATAGGCAGCTGAATCAAGCTCAGTTTCAGTTTCAGGCTCATGTAGAGAAGAAGCTTTCTCTAAATGACTCTTCAAAGAAAAGCGGGCCTCTTCAATCGACATCTTTTGATTAAAAAGAAGATCCTTGATAGTGGCGATAACTTCGATATCTCTTGGTCCAAATAATTTCTGACCAGTGGAGGAAGTCATAGGTTCAATCTCATCGAATTCAGATTCCCAAAAACGTAGAACATAAGGCTTAACACCTGTTATGCTACATACTTCATTTAATTTAAATGCAGACTTGTTGGGAATCTCGATGATCTCCATATACTCACTCCATAAGCAAAAAGGTTCTTCTTCTAAATTCTAGAAGAACCCATTTGAATTGTCATCATCATCGCTTCCAGAATCTTCTTCTGTATTATTCATGAAGCTTGATAATGCTCTATTTGATCCTTCCTTCGCAGGAATAGATGTATCTTCTTTACCTTTGTCATCTAGACGGTGGGCATATCTGGCCGTTACGTCTTCTTTAAGAACCTGTGAAGGCTTAAAGGTAAGTACTCTTCTTGCAGAGATTTCCATTGCATCTCCAGTCTGAGGGTTACGCCCCACACGAGTTGCCTTATCGCGAATAGAGAAATTTCCGAAACCAGAAATTTTTACTTTCTCCCCACGAGCAAGAGTATCTTTGATGATTTTGAAAACAAGATCTACTAGGTCAGCAGCTTCCTTCTTGGAAAAGCCCGCTTCTTTGTATACTCGTTCTACGATATCGGCCTTGGTAAGACTCATGTGATTTCCTCCGTGAAATTAAATCTTTGTCTTATCAACATTCTTTAAGAATCCTATTATTAATAGGTTAGCAGATGAAGTCGTCGGACGCTAGAAAAAATCTAAATGAATTTAAATACCTATCTATTTTCTGACTACTTCAATCCACTATTGCCTTAAATATTGCTTATTTTTTACGTTTTTTACTCTGTTTTTCTAATTTTCTCTTTAATTCTTTCTTAATTTTGGCCTGATCTCTTAACCAAGTAGAAAGTTTAGTTTTCACTTCTTCGAGTTCTTCAATGAGTTTAGTACGAACGAGCTTGTCGGACTTTGCAATTTTTTGAAACTCTTTAAGTTTTGCAGAGTCTTCTTTGACGAGAAGTTTTCTCTTTTCAACTTCTTCTTTAGTCATCCTATAAATAGGCATATCTGCAAGATAGTCACTAAATGTAAATTTTTTCTTAGTCAGATGCTCAACAAATGAACGTCTATTCTTAGACTTTGTTGCTACTTCATACTCTTTTTGCTTAATGAATTTTATAATTTCATTATTTTGGCGAATTCGCCTTTCATATTCTTCACAAAGAAGTTCATAACGTCTCTTTACAACTTTTATACGTTGTTCAGTAAAGATTTGAATAATCTCTTCCGGACGATTGAAAATTCTCACCCCTCTTTCACTAATGAGAGTGTAATTAGGTGTAAGAGAAGTTGTTACCAGCATCTCTTTTCGAACTTCTTCGAGTTTAGGTTCAACTCCCCTCTTAAAGAGCAACTCAATATGAATCTCATTATCAACAGAACTGTCGATATAGTCTTTTATAAAATCTGATTCGATATGCTTATTGAGAAAACGATAAATCTTCTTTGCATCATATCCTCTAGGAAGTTCAGTGATGACAATCTTTCCACCAATTTCCTCAATTCGCATAGGAAATGTGTACTTTGTTTTTTCATCAATAATATCTTCACTATAGTAATTAACCCATGGTTTAAGACGTTTTGGTTTATCTGTACGGATATATTGGATCATTGAATTGGCAATATCCATATGATTGAAGCTAGGGATGACCGATGAAAAACCGGTACCAATTCCTTCTGAACCATTGAGTAACATAATGGGAAGCTTTGGTAAGAGATGTACAGGTTCTTGAACGGTCTCATCATAATTAGGAACCATTTCAACTTGGTTCATATCATCAAAGAGAATGAATTTGGCCACATCACCAAGCTTACATTCAATATAACGAGATGCTGCTGGTTGAGGTTCCATTCTCTCTCCGAAATACCCTTTCTTATCAATAAGGGGATAATTATTAGAGAAAGTAAAATCTTGGGCCATATTCACAATGGCCGTTTCAATAGAAGCAGGACCATGTGGGTGAAGAGTAAGTACAAGTCCAGTTGCAGAGCTCACTTTAGTTAACCCCTTGCTTTGATTGCGATAAAGGGTATAGAGAATTCTCCTCTGACCAGGTTTGAGACCATCCTGAAGATAAGGTATGGCACGATCCATGAGTGTGTAGATCTGGTAGGTACGATACTCTTCTTTAACGACTTCAGTTAAAGAGACGGAGTCGAGGGAGTGTAAATAATTTTCTTCCATAATTTTTCTATTCCTTCCTTGGCCATAGCTTCTACCACGACCATTTATTTCTGCTCATAGCTTCGACGGTTACGAGGAGTAAGGTTAGTACTCCAGATGACCGAGGAGACCTCCGCCGCCGGACTTCTTTTTCTTGCTTGCTTTCTTTGTTGTTTTCTTGGCCGTTTTCTTTGCTGTTTTCTTTGCTGTTTTCTTTGTCGCTTTCTTGGCCGTTTTCTTTGCTGTTTTCTTTGTCGCTTTCTTGGCCGTTTTCTTAGTTGCTTTCTTAGCTGTTTTCTTGGCGGCTTTCTTGGCTACTTTCTTTGCTGTTTTCTTTGCTGTTTTCTTTGCTGTTTTCTTTGCTACTTTTTTAGCCGTTTTCTTAGCCGTTTTCTTTGTTGTTTTCTTTGTTGTTTTCTTTGCTGTTTTCATGGCCGCCTGACTGATATCCGCATCTTCAAGAAGGGTTTCCGCCACTTCATCTAATCCAGTCGATAATATGATTTGCTCAGCTCCATCACTTGCCCCATCAATGAGAAGCGCCTTTCTAGGATTTGAATCTTTACCAAAACAGACATTGAGCATGGCCTTGGCCTGAGTCGCCTTTTCAACTTTAATCACAGTATAAGACTCTTTACTCATTACATATTTCCAAGCTTCGGGACTCATCTCCCCCAAACCTTTATTTCTGTGGATGGCCTTGATTTTATACTCACCTTTATTTTTAAGCTCTTCAAGTTGATTGGGCGTTTCAACGTAAACAGTCTTACGCTCGGTAACCACCTCAAAAAGAGGAGCTTTAGCAATTTGAATCGCTTCATTTTCAAAGAGCTCTGGCCAAAACGTGAAGAAGAAATTCGTCAGTAACGTATTGATATGGCCACCATCAACATCAGAGTCAGCAAGGAAGACAATTTTAGAGTAACGTAAATTCTTCCAGTCAACTGGTTGGCCAAGTGTTAGGCCAATAGAGGCCATGATGTCCGAAAATTCTTGGTTGTTAAGAATATCTTTAATATTGGCCTGGGCCACATTCATGGGTTTTCCTTTTAAGGCAATCCCACCGTGATAGAGTTTATTTCTAGCCGAACGAAGTCCACCAATTGCAGAGTCCCCTTCACAAATAAAGAGTGTACAAAGGTCACGCTTTCTTCTTTCATTGGCATCGAGAAGTTTCTCAACTCTTTGCTTCTTCTGTTTTCTCGCTTTCTTAGAAGCTTCCTTGAGCATTTGGAACTTATGGCGGCTTTTGGCCCTTTCCATAATTTGCTCAAGATATTCCTTATTCTTGCGGATAAACTTAGGCATGGCCGCATCCATCACTTTCTCGATGGCCTTTTCTAAGTTGAGATCCCTAACCAGTTTTCTCTTTGTTTGAGACTCAAACCTGGGATTAGGCATCGTTATTCCGAGAACAAAAGTCATTCCCGTAAGAAAGTCGTTATCAACAAGGTTTACCTTTTCTTTCTTGGCCTGTTTCTCAAGTTTATCTTTTAAACTATTAATGAAAATTCTTCTAAAGCGGTCTTGGTGGAAACCACCATCAAAAGTAGGAGTTGAATTTACAAATGATACAAAGTTCTCCCTTTCCTCTGACATTTTATCAAAGCAGATGGAAAGATTCATATCAATCCTTCCTTTGACTTTCTTACCTTTGCTATTTTCATCTTCATAAATATAGTGCTCATCCACTATATTTTGAGCTGTTTCAGGAGAGATTCTTTGGGCCAACTCAAAAAGGCCTTTATTGTAGAGATACTTTTCTCCATTGAAGTAGAAAGTGAGTCCTGGATTATTATAGGCCAGATCAATAATTCTCTTTCTCAGTAACTCTTTATCAACAACTGCATTCTTATAAACTTCTTTAGAAAGCTCTAACTCAACCTTCACTCCAGAGTGACCAGAAAAGGTCTTCTTCTTACCTTTATTGGTTTTAAGAGCTCCATCAATGAAAGTCACAACTTGTTCTTTCTTAGTATTGTAATGGCGAACCGTTACTTTAAATTCATCACTCGTTAAACAAGTGGCAGCTGCCCCTAGTCCGTTTTGACCAAGAGTTCGGTGAAGAAATCCTTTCTCATCGACTTCTTCATCTTTGAATTTAGAACCTGTCCTAAACTCAGAATAAACTTGGGGAATTTTCTCTAAAGGAAATCCAATCCCATTATCTTCAACTGTTACTCTAAGCCCATCATCACTAAGTCTACAGTGAACTTCAGTCACGTGCCCACGATAGTATTCATCGATACAATTATCGAGAATTTCTTCGATGGCCTTACTCTTAGCTTGGTGAAAATTGACGGTCTGCCATTGAAGGCCACCATCCGTATAGAGATAAGTATCTAACTCTTCTACGTCATTTGATCCAAATACAAGGGTAATTCGATTACGACAGTGCCAACGTTGGTCTTTACTTTCAATGACCGCATCCTTGGTCTTTCCCCGACGTTTAACTGATTCAATGGCCATGGGCAAAATTCCTTCTTTTATTATTTGTTATAATTTGATTTATGTGATCTCGTTAATTTAAAGTTTAAGTTAAAAAGGTCGTGGAGATTACTTTTTTTCACCTCAAAATTAAGATTTAAAAATAATATTCCCCTTATCAGACTAAAGGGCCAAAAAACTCTCGAAAAGGCACAATGCAGCAAACACTTAATATTAAAGCCATTTTTTATTTAATCTTACATTTAATCCCGTGTATTTCTCTCGGATTAATTTCTCCTGTAATGGCCTCTCAAAAGACAGTTCTCGATTGGCAACGACTTCCCCTGGAAAATTCAACTAAGGAAAAGCTTATTTCCGATAATGCTCTGTACTGTAAGAGCAAGGTTGAATCCGATGAGGCCACTCAATCTCTCCAATATTTTATAGCGGGCCTTCATAAGAAGAATTGTCGAGTCGCTCTTAGTAAGCTTTCCCAATATGAGAGATTTTCAGAATTCATCGATTTTGTTGAAAAATCATCTTACGACGAAAAGTCCAAGCGTATCACTCTATACCTAGGGCACCTTCTTCTTCCCTTTGATATGATTCTCGACTTTGAGATTCCTCGCATTAAGAAGCCTGGAATCTATCCTTTTCACTTTGATAAGGGCTTTCTCAAAGGACTGACTGGGGAAATATCGGTATCAACCCACCGCAACAGATGCCTCTTTGTCAGTGAAGCTCGCTGGAAAGGTCCCAAATCACGTATTCCCGACCAAGTGTTCTCCTTTTTTTCCCAGGCCTTAGGGAAAAATGCGATGGAAACCCTATTCAGAATTTCCCTCACGAGATAGTTTGTCGTATACTTGAGCTCCCGCTTGCCCCAATCAAGCTTGGGCTCACGCCCTTCACCTCAAGGTCGTGATCAGTAGATAAACATTTTTTCAATAAGAATCGTATATGAAAATATTAAGAATAAGTGCTTCCGACACCTATGACATTCGCCATAAAATGCTTCGTCCAGGGCGTCCAAAAGAAACAACGATTTTCCCTGGAGATGAAGAAGATCAAACCTTCCATCTCGGTGCCTTCGACGGTAATAAGCTGGTTAGTGTTGCCTCTTTCTATTTTGAGAAGCATCCCGATTTGATCCACGATGAATACCAATACCGCTTAAGAGGAATGGCCACTCTCCCTGAATACCAAGGTCAAGGTCACTCCAGTGCCCTTTTAAAAATGGCCTTTCCCATTATCAAACTCAACCTTTGCACCCTTCTCTGGTGTAACGCTAGAGAAAATGCCATGGGCTTTTATCAAAAAGTTGGATTTGAAAGAATGGGAGAACCTTTTAATATTCCGCAAATTGGACAACACGTCCTCATGTTTAGAAAAGTTTAGAAAAGCTTAAAAGCTCATTCTCCCTTTTGATTCATTTCTAGCGCACCTGAAAGCTTTTGACTCGCATCCCTTCTGCGCTCATACCTCTTACATTAACGGAAAGGTAAGATATATCTCTTTGCCCAAGTTTCATAGAGAACTCGCCATTTTGATCCTTTACCAATTGAGACTCAACTCTTTGGTAGCGACTTCCATCCCAATATTCGAAAGTTAAATCTCCCCCTTCTGTTACTGAGAAATTAGATCCAGGAGTTAATTTCAATATGGGATTTAGACCAGGCTCAAGTGCGAAACCTACAGACTCTCCTGTTAAAAGGTCGGATACAGGAACGTTTTCAACAATTGAGCCCTTCATTCCGAAAATATCATATTGACCTTGCAGGCTAATAGATGAAATCTCATCACCTTTGGTTTCCAAATATACTTTGGCAGTGGCAGCATCCATTCCAAAAGCCCCATAAGTTAAATCACCACTCATTAATTCTGAAGTAGAGTAAACAGCAGCCGCAACTTCCGCGAGTTCTTCAATATTTTGCTCTACCTCTTCTTCGAGAAGCTCTCCTTGCTCGGGAGTACAGTCCCCTTGCTCAGGAACAGACTCTTCTTCTCCGTCATCTTGTTCTGAATCATGACCAATGACGATACTATCTTCTGTTTGCTCGGGATTCTCCTCTTGAAAATCTTCACTTTCTTCTGGCCGAGATTCAATTTCAACATCTTCTGGATGTTCACCCATAGAGACAGAAAAAGAACACTCTAAACCACGCTGATTTTTAAAATAAATTTCAGAACTCTTCTCCTCTGGAAGAGCATAAGCTGATCCGTTGTGATCTAAGGCCGTGTGATCCACAAATGAAGGAAAACGAAATTGTGAACCATCTACGGGATCACTCCAGGTCGCCCTAGGCCTTTGAGAAAAGCTATTCATGATATTGGGATTTTGGATATACTTTGACATTTTCTGAGCGTATTCGTCCAGACACTCTCTAGAAATGGGACCGTCTTCATTTCTCAAATTTCTAAAAAAGAGATGATCTACCTTCACTTCTCGACCCCAAAAATCTTTCATGACGACATCGTGTAAAATAAGCCCACGACAACCCTCAACTTCCTCAGCTTGCATTAAGCAACTTTTCATCTCGTAGACCTGAATCTTCGAAGAGCTCGCTATTTTAAGAGCATAGGAGGAAGGCATTAGAAAGGTAAATAGACACAGGGAAACGAGCAGCTTCAAAAACAACATGAAAAGTCCTTGGTTCTTCTTTTCTTATTTAGAAGCAAGGTTCATACCAACTGACTTTATGTAATTACGAATACTTAAGATTGATAACAGAGGTAATTTATTTACAGAATCTAAGATTTGTTTATTCTTTTAACAGGTCACTTCGACATTTTCTCTCTAGTAATACTTGGGATTCATACAAAAGACCTTAGGCTTTTGATTTTGAATCTGACGGTATTGTTCCCCAAAGCACTTTTCCTGAGTAGCAAATTTCTTAAAAGGCGCACAACGAAGAGCAGGTCTCGATTCTTTCTTATCTTCTTCACGCTCATTGGTGCACTTGTAGAAACTTTGATAATTCACGCAAATATAATTTCCACGAGAACAATCGTAGATAAGATAAGAGCCCCGAAACCATTTGTTGGAAATTCTTGGTTCATATCGCTCTCTTTCGATCTGATCCATTCCTTCCGTATCGTGCTTTCCTTGATTCTTTTTCCCATCGGCCTTCTCTGTCGCTGGAGAAGCTTCTGCTTTATCTTCAGCCCAAGCGAGCTCTTGGCCTGCCAGAGTCAAAAATAAAGAAAAAATAATGAGTCTTTGAAAACAGCCTGTCATTGAATAAACCTATATTCCAATCAATTAAGAGAAAGACAATTCTTTATTATTATAGCATATATAGTTAAACTAATTGCCATTATCCCTTTAACAAATAAGTAGTAATTTATGAGCGATATGAAAGTAAAACCCTTGCCCTTTAATCCCATTTTCAAAGCTTTGGCCCAATCTATTGTCGCGGCCATCCATGAAGTCTATTCAAATGAGGAAGGACTCGATATTGAACTCTCACAGGTTTACTCCATGCTCGGCCTCGCCCCTAATTTAAAAATGGGACATATTGCCTTTGGATGCTTTCCTCTGGCCAAAGCCCTTAGAAAGGGACCTCCTCAAATTGCAGCTCAATTAAAAGATCATGTGGCCAATTGTCCCCTCGTTGAAGAAGTCCAAGCCCAAGGTCCCTACCTCAATTTCTTTATCAAAAAAGAATCTCTAGGTGAGCTTGTCATTGCAGCTGCAAATTCTCACGCTCTCTTTGAAACAGAAATCTTTGATCTCACAACTCAAGATGAAAAGGGTAAAAAGAGAAATGAAAAGTGGATGATCGAGTACTCCCAACCCAATACCCACAAAATTCTCCATGTGGGTCATATGAGAAATCTCTGCTTAGGAAATGCATTAGTAAGAATGTGTCGATATGCCGGAATTGATACTTCGGCCGTTACTTATCCTGGAGATGTGGGAACCCATGTGGCCAAGTGCCTGTGGTATTACAAATTTCATAATCAAGAAGAAGTTCCTAAAGAAGATAAAGGGGCATGGCTTGGACAAATGTACACAAAGGCCAATACCCTACTGGAAGAACAAAGAGGAACAGATAAAGAAGCTGAAAATCGCGAGAGCCTCACTCATATTTTAAAGGAACTTCACGATCAAAAAGGTGAATTCTATGACCTATGGCTTGAAACAAAGAGCTGGTCTGTCGAACTGATGAAAGAAACCTATTCATGGGCTGACGTAGAATTTGACCGTTGGTTTTGGGAATCAGAAGTAGACGCTCCCTCTTTGACCTACGTCAAAGAACTTTACGACCAAGGAAAGCTTATTAAAGATGAAGGTGCCATTGGAATGGACCTCTCCGATGATAAACTAGGCTTCTGTATGCTCATCAAAACAGATGGAACAGGGCTTTACGCAACTAAAGACGTAGAGCTAGCCCGTAAGAAGTTTAAGGAATACGGAGTCGATAAGAATATCTATGTTGTCGATAATCGCCAGGCCCATCACTTTAAGCAAGTTTTTAAAGTTCTTGAAAAAGTGGGCTTTGAAAAAGCGAAAGACTGCCATCATCTTCAGTATGAAATGGTTGAACTTCCTGATGGAGCCATGTCATCCCGTAAGGGAAATATTGTACCTTTGATGGAACTTGTTTCTGAAATGGAAAAGACAATCAAAGAAAATTATCTCGAAAAATACTTAAGTGATGACTCTGATCATGAAAAATGGAGTCAAGAGGAAGTCGATCGCACAGCGAGAATGATTGCTGGTGGGGCCATCAAATATGGAATGGTTCGAGTCGATAATAATCGTAAAATTGTATTTGATATGAAAGAGTGGCTAAAACTTGATGGTGAAACGGGTCCCTACTTACAATATGTGCACGCAAGAATTCATTCTCTATGCAATAAACTTGGCTACCGTGAAGAAATGCCAGTTAACTGGGAACTTTTAAAAGAAGAAAGTGAAACCGCTCTTATGGTTAAACTTATGGATTTTAACCAAACAGTCGCCACAGGAGTTCAAAAGCTACAAACTCTTGGGGTCTGTAATTACCTCTTTGAATTAGGAAAGCTCTTTAACTCTTTCTACGCTGAATGCCCCATAGGTAAGGCCGAAGAAGAGCTGAAGCATACTCGCCTCGCCTTGGCCCACGCCACCGGAGAAGTCATGAGAGAAGGTCTCTCCCTACTAGGGATTGAAGCTCCTACAAAAATGTAAATTCATGGGGATGAACTCTTAGAGATTGCTTCTAAACAATTCGATAAGATAAGTCCCTAGGGTAAAGAAGAGCGCCATTGCTATGTACTTAAACCTTAGAAGTAAAACGGATTGATCAGAGGTCGCATCTCTTAGAGGAAATATCCCCCACAACATCCCTACACCCAACCCAACTCCGTGGGCAACATTGGCAATGGGACCAATGACTCCCAACAAACACAGGAAGTACCAACCTACGATAAAGAAGACATCACGCTTGGGAAGCCTGATTTGAGCACTCTCATGAGTTGATCCATAGACCCATAAATAACCAAATAGTCCATAGACTAGACCTGACAGGCCACCAAAGCGTGGCCCCATGGCTAAATATTGAAGAAAATTTGAAAGTGCGGACACCACAACAATGAAAATCAGAAATTTTGCACTTCCCTTTTCTGACTCATAAACCGCCCCCAAATCTTTAATCCACATACCATTGAAAAGTATATGGAGAAAACCAAAGTGCAGGAATATAGGAGTAATTAATCTCCAAATTTCTCCAGTCGCTATACTCTCCAAAACTCCTGCATCAAGATCGTTGAAGAAAAAGAGTTGAGCGATCTTTTCAAATAGAGAGGGCTGCAAGTAGCTAAGAGCAAAAACCATTAAACTTATCGCGAGCAACCCCTTGGTAACGGGACCCATTTGAAATGATTTAATCTTTTGCCAATCGGGATCAGGTGCAGGCGGAGCTCCTGGCATCCCCATCTTTACCCGAAAATATTCGTGGGCCTCTAAGGCCTGCTCTTTGTTGGCAACCACAAGTTGATAGAGGACCTCTTGTCTTGCTTGATTTTCTTTCTGATTGATTTGGTGTGCGCCTTGTTGGCCAGGGGATTGCTGCGTTATCTCATGGACACGTACATCAATTCCCCTATCTCTGAGCTCTCTCTCAATCGTATGGGCTTGCCCTCGATCAAAGAGCTCTCCGATAATCATCATAACTGGACCCTTTTATTGGGGATGAATAAAATCTAATACTTAGAAATTACAAAGCCTTGGCCTATCTTATTTCCAAGTGTTTACAGTGATCTATTCTATAAGAAGATCCCTTCTTAATAAAGGCCAACCTCATCCCCATTTAAGTATCCTAGTTTAGACAAGAGACCTAAATTGTTGGAAATTCCTAAATAAGGCTTTTTTTAGCTTATTTATATGCTATATTTTTTAAAAATAGGTTTTTTTTTGACCTGATTTAAGGTATTGAGATCTTTAAAATTTTAAAATTGAAATAAAAAAGATCGGGTTTATTAACGCGAAGGTCAATTTTAATATTTGAGCTAGTATATGATCAAAATAAACAAGAAAATTGAGTACGCTCTCATGGCCCTGAAGTACATGTCGCAACGCTGTGCCAATGCCAAGGGAGAAGAACAAACACTTGAACTTACAAGTGCTCGTGAGATATGTGACAAGTTCCATACTCCCTTTGATACCACGGCCAAAGTTTTACAGCTGATGAATAATCAAGGAATTCTCATTTCCACGAAAGGAATTAAGGGAGGCTATTCATTGGCCGTCCCTCTCTCCCATGTAACCTTTGGTCAATTAGCAGAAATTATTGAAGGGAAGAATAAAACAGGCTCCTTTTGCCAATCGGCTAAGGGACGCTGTGACCTCTATGAAAACTGCAATATTGTCACCCCCATCGACCTTCTCAGTAAAAAAGTAAATGAATACCTATCGAGCTTGAGTCTTGAAGAGCTGCTGCTCAATGAGCATGCCAATAACCTTGTCTCCATGGTCGATTCAAAGAATATTAAAAGTGAAGATAAAATAACGGAGCTCCCATGAGTACAGAGGACATCTTAAACGAAGACTATAAATACGGATTTTATACCGACATTGAGACGGAAGAATTTCCTAAAGGTCTTAATGAAGATATTATTCGTATGCTAAGCGCTAAGAAAGAAGAGCCTCAATGGCTACTGGACTATCGCTTAAAAGCATTTCGTCATTGGAAAACGATGCCTATGCCTGACTGGGCTAAGCTTGAAATTCCTGAAATTGATTTTCAAGATCTCTATTACTATTCAGCTCCTAAAAAGAAAGAAGATGGTCCAAAAAGCTTAGATGAAGTTGATCCCGAACTTCTGGCCACCTTTGAAAAACTTGGAATTCCTCTAGCAGAACAAAAGAGACTTACAGGTGTTGCCATGGATGTCGTCTTTGACTCTGTATCCATTACGACAACCTGGAAAGAAGACCTCGAAAAAGCTGGAGTGATCTTTTGTTCTATTTCCGAGGCCGTAAAAGAGTATCCCGATCTCGTAAAGAAATATTTAGGGACAGTGGTTCCCTACTCTGACAATTTCTATGCTGCTCTTAACGCTGCTGTTTTCTCTGACGGATCATTCGCTTACATTCCAAAGGGTGTGACTTGCCCAATGGACCTTTCCACATACTTTAGAATTAATGCTAAAGAGACCGGACAATTTGAAAGAACTCTTATTGTTGCTGATGAAGGATCTTACGTTAACTATCTTGAAGGTTGTACAGCACCACAAAGAGATGAAAATCAACTTCACGCCGCTATTGTAGAGATTGTGGCCCTCGATCACTCCGAGGTAAAGTATTCAACAGTACAAAATTGGTATGCCGGTAATAAAGAAGGAAAAGGTGGGATTTATAACTTTGTAACCAAGAGAGGAAACTGCCTTGGTGTTCATTCAAAAATCTCTTGGACTCAAGTAGAAGCAGGCTCGGCGATAACTTGGAAATACCCCTCTTGTAATCTTATTGGAGATCACTCTCAGGGTGCATTCTACTCTGTGGCCTTAACCAATAATAAAATGCAAGCCGATACCGGAACTAAAATGGTTCATATTGGTAAGAATACAAAGTCTACGATTATCTCAAAGGGAATTAGTGCCGAGTATTCTGAGAATAACTACCGTGGTCTCGTAAAAGTTATGCCAGGCGCTCACAATGCAAGAAACTATTCACAATGTGATTCTATGCTTGTTGGTGATAAGTGCTCGGCCAATACCTTCCCCTATATAGAAGTAAAGAATAATTCGGCGACAGTCGAACATGAAGCCTCTACGACTAAGATTAGTGAAGATCAGCTCTTCTATCTTCAAAGCCGTGGACTCGATATGGAAAAATCAATCTCTCTTATCGTGAATGGTTTTTGTAATGAAGTTTTCAAAACTCTTCCTCTCGAATTTTCAGTAGAAGCTGTAAAACTTCTCGAGATGAAATTGGAAAACTCTGTTGGATAGTGAATTAAGTTAATAAAAAGGAAATATACAAATGATGATTGAAGTAAAGAATCTACATGCATGCTTAGCTGATGATGCCGAAGGCGCAAAGAGAAATGAAATTTTAAAAGGAATTAATCTAACGATTAAACCTGGAGAAGTTCACGCCATAATGGGACCTAATGGTTCAGGAAAGTCGACATTATCTAAAGTAATTGCAGGTCACCCTTCTTTTGAAGTTACCGAAGGTGAAGTGAATTATAATCTCAACGGTAAGCTGACTAATATCAACGAATGGGAAGCAGATGAAAGAAGTAAGAATGGAATTTTCCTAGGCTTCCAATACCCTGTAGAAATTCCTGGTGTATCTAATTTCTCCTTCTTAAAAGAATCCTATAATTCAGTATGTAAGGCCCAAGGGGTTTCCGAAATGGATGACCAGTCCTTTCGTGAATATTTAGGTCCAAAGCTTAAACTTCTAGAGATGGATTCAAGCTTTTTGGATAGAGGGGTCAATACTGGATTTTCAGGTGGTGAAAAGAAGAAGAATGAAATTCTTCAAATGGCCGTACTCAATCCGAGATTGGCACTTCTCGATGAAACAGATTCTGGACTCGATATTGATGCCCTTAAAACCGTAGCAGGTGGAGTTAATGCCTTAAAGAATAAATATAATTCTGTTGTATTAGTCACTCATTATCAGAGACTTCTCGATTATATTATTCCTGATCACGTTCATGTGCTCTACAAAGGCGAAATCATTAAATCAGGTGGAAAAGAACTCGCACTCGATCTTGAAGCTAAAGGTTATGACTGGCTAATTGAAGAACATACTCAAAAAAAGACTGAGGCTTAATTATGAGCGTAACCTTAACTGAAAAATCTCTTGGCTATGTAGAAACCGCATCTGAGTTTCTCAAAGCTTCTTCATTGATTGATCGCAATCAAAGAGAAAAAGCTTTAGAGCTCTTTAAAGACATCGGCCTCCCTACCAAGAAAAATGAAAACTATAAGTATACTAATCTGAATAAAGTATTTCCTGAGAAGTTAGATTTAGCTAAGCCCTCTCAGGTGACTTCGACTTCTGTATTAGAAACTCCAGCAAAATATACCCTTGTCTTTGATAATGGGCAGTGGAAAGAAGAATTAAGTCATCTTCCCAAAGGGTTATCTCTTCTTCCCTTAACCGAATCTTCCCAACCAAATAAAGATAAGCCACTTGTTAGTGATACGATGGAGGCCTTAAACTCTTCCATGGTAGAAAATAAGTATCTTCTAAAAGTTGAAAAGAATTCTCAAATTCCACTCGTTACCCTTCTTCATAGAATCGAAGCTGACCAGTCCCAAGTGGCAATGACGTCCCTTCATATTTCGGTAGAAACAGGTGCAGAGGCAGAGTTTTTTGAAGTGATTCAATTAGAGGAAGAGAGAGAAAATACTTCTATCACTCAAACAAGTTTTGAACTTGCTGCTAATGCCAAAGCTAAGCATACAAAGGCCCTTTTAACAAAATCCTCTCATATTCACGTCGGTAAGGTTAAGGCCACCTTAGCCAGAGATGCCCATTTCACCTCCCTTACTTTTAGTGTCGATGGAAAGATGAATCGCAATAATGTAGAGGTATTTATTGAAGATACAGGTGCTCACGCCTCGGTAAATGGTCTCTATACGGGAAGAAGCTCTCAGCATCAAGACTGCTTTACAACCATTCATCACAATGCTGCTCACACAACGAGTGATCAAGTTTTCAAAGGAATTCTTGATGATGAAGCTCGTGGTGTCTTCACTGGAAAAATCGTTATCCATAGAGATGCTCAGCAAGTCGATAGTAATCAATTAAATAAAAATCTTCTTCTCTCTAAGAAGGCCCATGTAGATACACGTCCACAGATTGAAGTTTACGCTGACGATGTCAAATGTGGTCACGGTGCAACGGTAGGTCAAATAAATGAAGAAGAAGTCTTCTATCTTGAAAGTAGAGGGATTCCTAAAGAGAAAGCGCAAAAGATTCTATGCCATGCCTTTGCATTTGAAGCCATTGAATCTTGTGCTCATGATGAACTTTCAACTTGGTTAGGAAATCATCTCTTTGAGCTATTTGAAAAATATGCTCTTGAACACTTGAATGTACAATAAGGAAAAAGCTATGTCCGAAAAAGAAAATATCGAAGCTCTCCATCGTTCAGACTTTCTGGCCTTGGATCAATCGATTCATGGACATCCCCTAGTCTATTTAGATAATGCGGCAACAACCTTAAAACCTTCAGTCGTAGTCGAGTCTATTAAGAATCACTATGCCAAAGAGACGGCCAATGTTCATCGTGGAATTCATTTTCTTTCAGCGATGGGGACTCAAAAATACGAGGCCACAAGAGAAGCCGTAAAGAATTTAATCCACTCTCCTCACTTAGAAGAAGTCATTTTCACTAAAGGAACAACAGACGCTATCAACCTTGTTGCTCACAGCTGGTCTGAAATCTATCTTCAAGAAGGTGACGAAATTCTAGTTTCAACCATGGAACACCATTCAAATATAGTACCTTGGCAAATTGCTGCTCAAAAGAAAGGTGCTATCGTTAAAGAAATCCCAATCAATGACCAAGGGGAAATCTTAGAAGATCGTTACCAAGAACTTCTCTCCTCTTCAAAAGTGAAAATGGTGGCCATGGCCCATGTATCTAATACCTTAGGCACAATAAACGATGTAAAAAAATATGCAAAATGGGCCCACGAAAAAGGTGCTCATTTTCTCGTAGATGGTGCCCAATCTATCGCCCACATGAAAGTAGATGTCCAAGATCTTGATTGCGACTTCTTTGCTTTTAGTGCGCATAAGATGTTTGGCCCTACAGGTGTCGGCGTTCTTTGGGGTAAAAAGACCCTCTTAGAAGAGATGCCTCCCTATCAAGGTGGCGGGGCCATGATTAAGGAAGTTAAGTTTGAAGGGACAACTTTCAACGAACTTCCCGAAAAATTTGAAGCCGGAACTCCTCATATTGCTGGAGTAATCGCCTTTAAATCAGCGATTGATTATATGCTTGAGATTGGTTTAGATAGAATCTCCCAAGTAGAAGATCAGCTCGTAAAATATGCAACAAAGAAACTCTCTGAAATAAAAGGACTTCGCATTATAGGAACAGCTCAAGATAAAGCTTCTGTTGTCTCCTTTGTAATGGAAGGTGCCCATCCCCATGATTTAGGGATGATTTTAGATGAACAAGGTGTGGCCATTCGAACAGGCCATCACTGTACACAACCTTTAATGAATCGATTTAACGTTCCCGCAACAGCTCGTGCTTCCTTTTGTTTTTATAATAATAGTGAAGATGTGGATCGTTTGGTTAGCGCTCTAAAGAAAGCGCAGGAGCTATTATGAGTGACCAAGTAGAAATTTTTATTCAACCTACCCCTAATCCTAACGCACTCAAGTTCATTCTTGATAAGCCCGTTAAATTAGAAGGTAACTCTACCTATCGTTCACCTGTTGAATGTGGAGAGAATCTATTGGCCTATGAACTCTTCAAAATTAGAGGAATTGATCAAGTCCACTTTTTTGATACCGCCATTACCATTACTAAATTTGGTTATGAAGACTGGGAAAATATTGAAGAAAAATTAATGAATACCATCAAAGAGAATTTTCCCAAGCACAATCCTGACTATCACGATCCCGATCCTGAAGCCGACAGAAGAGCGGCCCTAAGTCCAGAGCTACAAGATATCGAAAAAATTCTTGATAAGACCATCCGTCCAGGCCTCCAAGGGGATGGTGGCGATATCATGGCACTCTCCTATGAAGATAATATCCTACTCGTTAAATATCAGGGAGCTTGTGGAACCTGTCCTTCAAGTACTACCGGTACTCTAGAAGCGATAAAAGGAATCCTAAGGGATGAATATAATCCAGAAATTGATGTTTATATTGCACCCGACTTTTAACCAGAGAATAACAGCCTAGTGACTCGGCGGGTTAATAAGAATCCGAATTCCTTGCTATACTATAACTTGTATAAATACCAATAGGAAATTGAGTAGTTACAAACTTACATCAGGATCGATGCATATGAACAACACTAGGCCAGAATCTAAGAAGCAGGAAGCTAAAAACTCTGGAACAAGACCCTTCTCCCCTATCTATCATAATTTTCAAAACCTCCTTGAAAATAATCAAGGAGTATTTCGCCTTTTTAGAAAAGCGAAAAATCCAGGAATGTACCAAGCTGTTTGGCAATCCCGTCAAGCGGAAGTGGATACTTACAAAGAAAGATTAATCCAATCTGAAAATACTCTTATTGAAAGAGAAGAAAGCTACCAAAGCCTCATCCAAAACTTAGAGATCAATCACCACGAAAATCAAAGAGATTGGGAATCGAAAGAAGCGACGTGGTTTGAACAATCCAATGAACAACGTCAGAGCATAGAATTTCTACAAGCAAAACTAGCTGAAGCAGAACACCAGATTCAAAAACAAACACAAGAGTCTCAACGAACTAAAGAAAATTACCTCAGAGAAAAAGCCGCTCTTAGAAAAGACCTTCTTGCTCAAAAAGAAGAAACCGAAAAATATCGCATCTTAGCTCGCTCACTCGAAAGAGTAATCAAAATGAATGGCCATAAAGATAGCAAATACGAAGATGAAATCAAAAAACTAGAAACTCACCTCAATCTTTCTCAGCATGCTCTCATAAAATTAGATACAGAGTATGATCAATCGCAGATTGAATTGGCCCAACTTAGGTCTCGAGTTCAAGAGCTGGAAGAGAGATTGGGAGAGAGTGAACGCTACAATAAAGAATATAAGCGAATTAATCATAGAATGGAAAATGAGCTCTATCGCGTAACAACCGAACTAGAAAACATTCAGTCCTTCTTAAACTGACCCCTTTAAATGGAGTTCAGTAAAGAAATAATCAATACTTTCTAAATCATATCCATTAGATATACCTTAAATAAGGTGCTTCTCTTAACCAGGAAGCACCCCCA
>CERC01037496.1_pt1 | contig 112203 bp, 87 predicted proteins | sample 530921 | NCBI WGS metagenome assembly CERC01 (sample SAMEA2621099, study PRJEB7988) | marine metagenome | isolation source: saline water (ENVO:00002010), including
AGCTTGAGCTCTTTTCTCCGATAATTTTTGATTGGTAGCTTCTGAACCTATACTATCCGTATGCCCTTCAATAGTGAAATTTGCATTGGGATATTCGTTTAAAATACCGATGATATCAACCAATACCGGTGTTGACTCATCCTTTAATGTTGATTTTCCTGTGTTGAACAAAATAGTTTTTGCATACTCGTTCAATGACTTTTGAACCTCAGCCGTAACAACCGGTTCTGGACAACCGTTATTCGCTACCGTACCCATTTCATCAGGACAATTATCATCTTTATCAAAAACTGAATCTCCGTCACTATCTGGCCAAGGACAACCATTATTCTCTACAGGTCCGGCTACATCTACACATTGATCTTCATTATCCAACAAGGTATCTCCATCCGTATCTACCCAAGGACAACCATTGTTTTCTACAGGACCTGCCTCATCTGGACATTGGTCCTCATTATCCAATACCGAATCGCCATCAGTATCTCCCCATGGGCAACCATTATTTTCTATTGGTCCTGCCTTTTTTGGGCAACCATCTTCTTTATTTGGAATACCATCACCATCTGAATCTTTTGGCTGACCATAGTACACCGGAATTTTCAACCCTGCATATACATCTGCTCCTTGTATTTCATTTTTTGTAAATGTAGAGATCAATGATCCCGACCCAAGATAAAGAGGACCGGCACGTAAGCCTGCACCTACTTGTAAACCACTATATTGATAGCTACTTACAGGCAAATAGAAGCTGAACCACTTACTCTCAAAACGTGGAGTCAATGATAATACGTTTGCAGTTCGTAAATTATTCTCACCTGCAGAACGCATAGAGATATCAGTGTTGAAATTCAAATAAAAATGATTTTTAATATTCCAATCTGCATTAAAATGTAATGCAGTTGGCAAACCCGCCTTTAAATCTTCTGTTGTCTGTGTAAACGTATATAAATTTTGAAGATCATCTGAATCCTCTATATTATCATAATCGTCTTGTGTAATGGTATTATTGATATTATAGGTATCTACCAAACTACCTTTATAGTTTACAGCACCAATATCAGTAAGTGACAAGCCAAATTTTAGTTTATACTTATTTTTATCTTTCATGACGGTTTTTTCTCCATCAACATCCGTTACCACATAATCTTCATAATATGGTCTCCATTCATAAACGAAACCTAGATCAAACCCGAATCCGTTTGCATCTGGCACTTCATAATCGTAGTCTTCTACATCATACTGATCGGCACGCCCATAAATTAAATCTCCTGTAGATGATAAAGTTCCAATAGTAGAATTATCCGGTAATGTAGCGCCATCCGCATCATAATCAATAGTTACATTTCTACCGGCCACATAGGCATTACCAAATCCTTTCAAATATTTAAATGACAGACCACCTTTTAAGAAATGCTCCTCTTTATTCATTAATTCTTGTGCATACGTGATCCCCACTTCTGCCCAACCATGACCGGCGGCAAAGAAATCACCTTCGTTTACCAAAAAGTCTTGACTTTCATCAATACTATCGTCAAGGTCATCAATACTTTCTCCATTAAATTCATTTCCTGTCACAAAACTTCTTGCTCTTGTAAATATGGCAATAGAAGATTTTCTACCAACATTAAACATAAACGAAGGACCTAACACATCTACGTTACCAGAAAAACTATTGTTATCCGAAAGGGTCAATAATGCATCTGTATCATAGTCAAAATCACTGGAAACCAAATCAGAATACCCAACACCTACATAGTCATTAGCTAAAAAACCACTAGCTCCTATTAAATTAATATCTGTTTTAAAACGTGAATCTGCAATATTTGCAGGGTTAGAGATCACACTATTGACACCACTGTAATTATCTGTTAAAAAGCCTATATACGATTGGGCTTTTGCAGCAAATGATGCCATTAACATGAACGTAAACAATACTACTTTCTTCATACTTTTTGATTGGTTAAAATGGTTCTTTAGACCCCTAACGGTTCATAATTAAGGATATTGTTAAAATGTATTATTTTTCTTACTTATTAAAATTAAGGCATAAAAAAACATCCGCATATTACGGATGTTTTGTATTTATAAAGTTATGTAAACCTTAACCGTTCACTATCTTTTCTTGGTGGTTGATAGACTCTTGGTGAATAGCCTTGAACATACGAAGAACAAATTCTTCACTAAGTCCCTTACTTTCCCCTTCAAGAATCATTGCTCCTAGAATTTGGTTCCATCTATTAGATTGTAGTACGGCAACGTTCTTTTGCTTTTTAAGTTCACCTATACTATCAGAAACTTTCATTCTTTTACCTAGAGTCTCGATCAATTGGTTATCAATAACATCGATCTGTGCTCTAAGGTTACTTAATTGAGAATTGTATTCCGCCTCTGGATCGCTCTCTTTTCTAATTTTTAGGTCTCTCATAATCTGAACCAATTTCTCTGGAGTTACCTGTTGAGCGGCATCACTCCATGCATTATCAGGATCATGGTGCGTTTCGATCATTAATCCGTCGAAATTCAAATCTAAAGCAGTCTGAGAAACATCAAAGATCATATCTCTTTTACCTGTGATATGGGATGGATCGTTGATCAAAGGTAAATCTGGAAATCTGTTCTGAAATTCGATCGCCATTTGCCATTCCGGTATATTTCTATACTTGGTTTTCTCATATGTAGAGAATCCTCTATGAATTGCACCCAACTTTTTAATACCTGCCGTATGTAGCCTTTCAATACCGCCTAACCATAAAGCTAAATCTGGATTTACAGGATTCTTCACCAATACAATCTTATCCGTACCTTCAAGTGCATCTGCCAATTCTTGCATGATGAACGGACTAACAGTTGATCGTGCCCCTATCCATAATAAATCTATATCATGCTCTAAAGCTAATTCTACATGAGCACGGTTAGCCACCTCGGTAGCCGTTTTCATACCTGTTTCAGCCTTTACCTTTTGAAGCCACTTAAGCCCCAAAGCTCCTACACCTTCAAAATTTCCTGGGCGAGTACGTGGTTTCCATATACCTGCTCTGTAATAGTTTACATCGGTATCTTTTAGGGAGTGTGCTATACCTAACACTTGCTCCTCGGTTTCCGCACTACATGGCCCTGCTATTACTAGTGGATGGTCAAGGTTTAAATCATCCAACCATGTTCTCATTTGTTTTGAATTTTCCATTTTTACTTATTCTATTTCTTGTTTAACGGTATTTCTTTTTAATATTCCTTTAATCTTATTCGTATTATTCATTTCATTATAAATGCCCTCATAATCATCTTTCAACAACAATTCCTTAAATGCGGTTAGATTTTGAATGTACTCCTCCAAAGTTTCCACCACATTCTCTTTATTCTGTTTAAAAATAGGTGTCCACATGGCAGGAGAACTCTTTGCCAAACGCACCGTGCTTTCAAACCCACTACCGGCCATGTCAAAAATATCACGCTCGTTCTTCTCTTTCTCGATCACTGTTTTACCCAACATGAACGAACTTATGTGCGATAAATGCGATACGTATGCAATATGCTTATCATGAGCAACAGGGTTCATATAACGTATTCTCATGCCAATAGCTTGAAAAACTTTTAACGCTCTTTCTTGGAGCTTAAATGCCGTTAATTCTACCTCACAAATAATATTTGTTTTGTCTTTGAATAAATTGTTGATCGCTGCGGACGGACCCGAAAACTCCGTTCCGGCAATAGGATGGCATGCCAAAAAATTTCTTCTCTTAGGATGATTTTCCAACACCTTGCAAATCATGGATTTGGTAGACCCAACATCAAAAACAACACAATCTTCATGAACGGCATTCAATATAACAGGAAGCTCGGTAACCATAACATCTACCGGTATACTTACAATGACCATATCTGCCAATTGCAAATCTTGATAGGTAGCTTTCTTATCTATAATACCCAAAGACAATGCTTCAGCTAAGTTTGCTTCATTAGATTCTATGCCATAGACGGTAACATTGTCGAATGCCGACTTTATGTCTTTCGCCAAAGAACCTCCTATTAAACCGATACCTATTACAAATACATTCATTTTAAAGCTACGCTTTAGTCTTAAGACCTATTATTCAAATCTTTTAATTGCCTCTTCTATCTTATGCTCCGTTATACATAGTGAAAAACGAATATAGCCTTCACCATTACTCCCAAAAATGGTTCCTGGCGTAATAAACAGATCTTTCTTATATAAAATATCATCTATGAACTCTTCTGATGATACACTGCCTGCCGGCAATTTAGCCCAAACGAACATGCCTACAGCGTTACGATCATATGAACAGCCAAGCTTGTCTACCAACTTATAGATCAATTCTCTTCGCTTACCATAAACTTCATTTAGTTCCTTAAACCAGTCATCACTGCTATTCAAGGCGGCAATTGCTCCTTTTTGTATGCCGTAGAACATACCGGAGTCCATATTGCTCTTCACCTTTAAAATAGCATTGATATGCTCATTGCTACCCAAAACAAAACCTACACGCCAACCGGCCATGTTGAACGTTTTACTCAAAGAATTCAATTCTAAACACACCTTTTTTGCATTGGGCAAGCTTAAAATACTGGCAGGTTCGTCATTTAAAACAAAACTATATGGATTATCGTTCACCAATAAAATATCATGCTCTTGGGCAAATGCCACCATCTTTATAAACTGCTCTTTGGTTGCCGTAGCACCTGTTGGCATATGAGGATAGCTTAACCACATTAACTTTACCTTTGATAAATCTTGCTTTGCCAATGCCTCCAAATCTGGAAACCAACCATTATCAGCGGTTAAATCATAGTATTTTGGCACGGCCCCTACCAAATTGGTTACAGAGGTGTATGTTGGGTACCCGGGATTTGGTATCAATACCTCATCACCCTCGTTCAAAAAAGCCAGGCTTATATGCATTATACCTTCTTTTGACCCCATTAATGGTAAAATTTCGGTATTTGGGTCTGCGGTAACACCAAATTTATTCCTATAAAAATTGGCTATGGCATCTCTTAACTGAGGCAAGCCTTGGTAACTTTGGTATTGGTGCGCACCGTTCTCTAACACTGCTGCTTGTATGGCTTTTAAAACCTCTTGGGACGGAGCCAGATCAGGACTACCAATACCCATATTAATGATAGGTTTACCTTGTGCCATTAAACCACGAACTTCTCTCAATTTTTTTGAGAAGTAGTATTCCTGTATGGTATCTAACCTTTTGGCAGTACGTATCATTGTCTTACATTTTTATATTCACCCAAAATCTTAAAGTCTTCCGCCATGATGTTCAATAGACTTTTAGCCTTCGTAAAATCTGCATAATCATTAAAAGTTACATCAACAAAAAAAGCATATTTCCAAGGTGTTTCTATCACCGGTAACGACTGTATTTTGGTTAAATTCAATCTACAATCGCTCATAACATTAAGCACTGCCGCCAAACTACCCCTTTTATGGTCGGTTAAAAACCGTAAAGACGCCTTACTGATCTCTGCCTCTGGCAGTGCATCATTTTTTGTTTTTACAATGATAAAACGCGTGGCATTATTTTGAATGGTTTGTATATCGTTCGCTACGATGTCCAACCCATATAATTCTGCTGCAACGTTAGGAGCAATAGCCGCTACATGCTTAAGTTTTTCTTTTTGAATTCGCTTTGCGGTCTCTGCCGTATCTACGTCTTCCACCAATTTTATATGCGGATATTGTCTAAAATATTCCTTACACTGCAATAGTGCCATTGGGTGTGAACTTACTTCTGTAATATCCTCAATTTTCTGGCCTTTTAATACCATTAAGTTGTGATGGATGTTTAAATAATACTCCCCAATGATATGTAGGTCATTATGGTTTACCAAAGCATAATTAGGAATGATCGATCCTGCAATGGAATTTTCAATGGCCATAACACCCTGATCCGCTTCTTTGTTTAACAACTTATCTACCAGAACATCAAAAGAAAGGCATTCTACCAACTCAATATCATCACCATAACAATCTTTTGCCACTTGATGGTGGTTACTGCCCTTTATTCCCTGTATGGCTATTTTTAGACTCACTTTTGCTCCGTTTTATTCAAAAAAAAAGTTCCGATGTACATCGGAACTTAGATTCTATTTTATATTTAAAATATACTACAACAGTCCCGTACCTCTCTTAAAAAAGAAGTAAAAATAAAAACCGTTCCAGAAATATTGTTTTGTCATCACTTTTGTAATCTGTGGCTAATGTAGTAATTATATTTAAAAATGGCTGTTTTGGATATTATTTTTTTATAAAAATCAATTTCTTTCTCAAAAAGTGGAGGTTTTGTGTTAAAATTTTAAACCTCTTACCATCTAAGTGCAATACCTAGTCCATTCTCATTAGATACCGGTCTAAGTTTAAAAGCCGTTTTATCATCAAATTGCTTATTATAAGCAAGTATTGCTTGTTTTCTTGCCTTATAAGAACCATTCAAAAATATAATAGCAATTATACCAGAGCCAATACCACCCAACAATGGTCCAATTGCCTTTCTCGCTTTATCCCTGTCACTTACAAAAGGGTCATTGTTAAATAATTCTACCGAGCCCCAGGTTACTCCAACTATTTCTCCGACTAAAGCAATGGTAGCGATACTCTTTTTTGTGTCAGCTTTTTTCCAGTCGCTATAAATTTCATCATTACTAGAAAATAATTCCATTACTTCCTTCTTGGTAATTTCCTTATCGTCTTGATAATACTCCATTCCCCATATGCCCGTAAACGTCGTAATTTCTTGTGCAGAAACGTTTATAGCCATTGCAAACAATACAATTAAAAAACACTTTACCTTCATGTCAATAAATTTAAATTTGATAATCTCATAGCGTTAAAAAGTTACTTTAATTGTGCATTGGGCTGATAATAGAAGGGAATAGACCATTTAAATTCTTTAACATCACCTAACGTTTTAGTGACCAACAGGGTATTATAACCTTTTTTCAATAACTCTTTGTCGATAAAACCTACAATACCAAATTGTTCTGAAACGGCATGGTCTTTCTTTAGAAAATCAATATTTAACAAAGTACCATTGAGGGTAACCTTATGATATTTTTCATAACAATCAAGATAAAATTTTCTAGATTTAACTCTTTCCTGTTCATTGGACAAACTATCGTCTTCTTGATATTCGCCGCAAGTAGCAGCTTGATAATTACATTCATGATGAAATACAGGAATAAACAGCTTTACAGTCTCACCCATTATAATATCAGACTGTATTTGTGGAGTCAACAAAAATGATTCATCAGGGTTTTGATCACTATAATAACTCAAGTACATTAGATTTACATCATGATCTTTTGGAAAAATCAAATGAGGAATATTGGTATCTTGAAATTTCACTAATGTCAAAAATATGCCTGATGCAAAAAACGATAGCACGAGATAAACTAAAGACTTTTTCTTCTTAAAATTAGACCCAAAAACCATTGAAACCTGCAGTAAATTACGGTATAAAGGACCATAGGTAACCATTGATGTAAATTTGACCAATTTAAACATCCAAGTTTGTACCATTACATTAGACTTGTACTTTTTTAAATTTCCGATGACACTAAAAATCATTTGTAATACAAGAAGACCTGAAATTATAAATAAAGGTATTAACAGTATATAACTTGGCACATAATCCAGTAACAAATTATATATCAGCATATAAATACTTAAAAACAAAGACATGTAAGAGTAAATCAATAGAATAGTAAATGCTGAAGAAAAAATTACACTGCACAATTCATCTACCTTTTGAATAGTATCTTGTTGCTTTGGGAGTATGGACAAAATCTTCTCGGTATAAATTTTAGAGTATACACTATCTTCAATACTATAATCTGGAAAAACAGAATTCAACCCCACTAATCCAATCCAATACGCTCGTAAAACGAAATGAATTACGAACATAGAGACCAGAATACTAATAGCCAACAAGCCTAAAAAAACAATCATATACCCATAAATGTATTGCTCAACAGGTAATAGATCAATGTATTTATTTGTAGCCCATTCTATTAAACCAAATAGTTGAAACGTTCCAAAAATGGCAATTGCAGAAACTAGCAATTCTGCTTCCCAACTTTCTTCTTTAAGTCGTTGAAGCCATTTTATGTTCTTTTTTTTCTCTTCAACTGGGGTGGTTTCTGGTGGTAAGCTCATTCTGTATTAAAAATCTCACGGTTAGCGAGACTAATATACCCTTTCTTTAAATTTTAAAAAACATTAAATCAGTTGTAATCAAGCTCATCAAAAAAAGAATCTATCACAACATCAAGATCTTCTTGTACTTTAGGGTCTGTACTATTGATCAGAATTGAAAACACCAATTGCTCTTTTGGATACACGAAAAAATTGGAATACCCACCTACCCCACTACCCACATGTCCAAAAAACTTACGCCCTTTGGCATCTTCACTTACCTGCCAACCTAAACCGTAGTATGTAGAATTACCGTTTACTAGCTGAGCAGTTAAAAATTGATTCAAAATATCTTTTTCGATTTCTACTTTCTCATCTAAAAATGCTTGCCCGAATTTTGCAATATCTTCTGAAGTTGATAAATAACCTCCACCAGCAAGCTTATAAAAGATATCTACGGGAGTCGCTTTTCTAAACCCGGAAATGCTTTTGGTATAAAATGCAGTTACATTGTTTTGTGCTTCTAATGTTGCAATAGCATTCACATCTATATCCGATTGCTTAAGGTTATCATCAGGATGCCTTCTTGGTATATATGTGTTTTTCATTCCCAAGGGATCCAATACTTTCTCCTGCACATATGCTTCAAACGGAATACCACTTGCTTCTTGCATGGCCGCCGAAATCATTACCCAATCAAAACTATTGTACAAATATTCGGTACCCGGTTCAAATACCAACGGATCGTTTTTAAAAATTGACAAACTATCCTTTATCCCAAAAGGTTCGTTCAAGGCGAATTCCTTGCCTTTATACACACGTATACCTGCAGTGTGGCTAGCCAATTGACGAATAGTGAAATCCCACTTTTTTTTGGGGTAATCTGGCAGATAGGTATAGAAAGATTCATCTAATGAGATCAACCCTTCTTGCACCATATGTGCCAATGCGGTAGCCGCTATAGGCTTGGATACACTTGCAATTCTAAAAATTGAGGATTTTGGGTCTACATATTTTTTGGTATCTAAATCCGCATACCCATACCCTTTTTGGAAAATGGTTATTCCTTCTTTTAAAACCGTAATTGCCAATCCTGGAAATTTATCATCGGCATACATATCTTGTAAAACTGCATCTGCTATTACTAATCCGGTCAAAGTCGGGTCATCTCCCAACACTCGTTTAGTAGCGAATACATTTTTCAGATATTTTAAAATGGGATTCATTCCACAAAAATCAATCTTCCGTTATACAATTCTTCCACTTCAACGGTTTCCGGGCGATTATAGCTTTGTACATCGCCAGTACCCCTTAATACTCCGGCAAGACTTTCTTGCGGATTCACTAAAATATCATTTGAACCTCTATGGTTTATGGTAACCCGATCAGTGATCAATGTTTCAGCCTCAATTCTAGAATCACCTGCAGCTATGGTAATACTCATACTTTCCGCTGTTCCTTTCAACTTAAAATAGGCAATGCCGTTAACCGTTAAACTTAATGAAGCCACTTCTAAATCTAGATCAAATTCCCCATCTGTTGTTTCTGCTTCCGGATTCGTAAAACTTTCCGACAACAATCTTAAGCTATCAAAAGCCAAAACTCCGTCACTTTTAATAGGAAAACCTGTACTGCTACGTATACTGGTCAAATTAGGGGTAGTTACGTAGATTGTAGTGGTAGCATAATCTCTTACATAATTACAATCGTTCGTATCGGTCAGTAATAATTGACCATCTTCTACAACAGCAGAAACCTCATTTCTAAGATTTTCACCGGTTTCTATTTCTACTTTTTGGGTGTCGCCTTGTTTTATAACCAAAGTCACATTCTCAAATGCGGTAATACTCGTAAATTCAGCTACTGTAACTTCCTCTCGTATCATATCACCTGTACTCTGAAAACAATCTGAGGCGTTTTCGGAATCGCAAGAATTAGCTATGAGCAGCAAAACAAACATAGTAGTGAAGGTCAAAAATGTTTGGCACATCCCTTTTGTCCAAATGTCTATTTTATGTTTTCTATTTTCTAACATCATATTTCTACAATCGTATTCCTATCCCAAATTCTACCGCTTCCGCTTTTGCGCCGTGAGACTTTAAGGTTACCGCCCCAAAAACCCTATCTCCAAAATAGCGCTTTAATCCCACACGCAAATAGGTGCGACCTTCAAAATCGAACGGATAATACACGTAGTAGCCAAATTGTGAAATGACGGACATTTCATTAATGAACAGTTCATGACCCGCAAATACACCTACCCTTTTATAATCATCATCTGCATCCACATTATTCTCTGGAAAAGCAATACTTTGATACCTGATCAACTCTTTCAAAAAATTAGAAAAGTATACATCTGTCCCCACTTGAAGAGCACTTTTTCTTCCAACCCTTTTATCGGCATAGGCAGAAAGCACTACAAAGCCATATTGACCGGAATCAATAACATCACTCTCGTTTAAACCAGCTCTCAACGCAAAATTGTAACGCAATGGCTCAGTCAATTTTTCTTTTTCCCTGTGTACATAATCAATTTCAGTACCACCATCCAAATCATATACAAAACCGGCATTAAATGCCAAGGTATTAGTAGACGTATTCGGCGCCCTAAAATTGGCGTTGGAATAGTGAATTACGGACACACCTGCCTTAAAACCCAATCCTTTTATAATATTCTCTTTATGATAGTTCAGCATTAAATAGGTTGAACTTAAAAAATCCGAGCCGTAGGCATTATTTCTAAAATTGGTCTCTTTATCGTACGGATTTGTAGCGTATGCAATACCTTGCCCTACGCGTAATTGCATGTTCCGCCTAAAAAAGTAAAAATTGTAGTGCGCATACAAACCATAATTATCGCCCAACGTGCTGTTGTTCGTATTCTGATAAATAAAGGAGTAACCCAAATCCGGATAATTATACAACTCTTCCCATTCTTCTTCCCCGTACGTTTTGCGGTTATAACTTAAAATAACCCCTGCCGGGTGCGATGTGATCAAATGTGAAATATCTGGATTGTGCAGTATGATGGAACCATAGAACTGATTGGCATCAAGCGTGTACTTCTTTTTCTCGGTACCTTCTTGCGCAAAGCCAAAACTTACCGATAGCATTACAATGGTTAGAAACTTAAAATTCATTGTAGGCAAAAATAGTTATAAGTATCAAGTACGAAGTATTAAGTTCAAAGTATTATCATTATCGGACATTTTGTACGTAATACGCTCTACTAAATACTTTCTAAACCTTTAAAATAGTGCTTCCGCTATCGCCTTAATATTATCGGATTTCCCCATAGAATAGTAATGCAATACAGGAACACCTGCCGCCTTTAATTCCTTAGATTGTTGAATTGCCCATTCTATACCCACTTTACGTACATCTTTGTTGGTGGCGCAAGCATCAACAGCTTCTATTAAATCTTGTGGCATATCTATTCTGAACACCTGCGGCAATAATTGCATGTGCCTCTTTACGGCAATTGGTTTAATGCCCGGTATAATAGGCACGGTAATTCCAATTTCCTTTGCTGCTTCTACAAATTCAAAATACTTTTTATTATCAAAGAACATTTGCGTAACCACATAATCCGCACCGGCATCTACCTTTTCCTTTAATCGCTTTAGGTCCGATTGTAATGATGGAGATTCTAAATGTTTTTCCGGATAACCCGCCACCCCTATACAGAACTCACTACTGTGTTCGCTCTCCACGGTTTCATGTAAATATTTACCTTTATTCAAATCCTGGATCTGCTTTACCAAATCTATTGCAAACGGGTGCCCCCCTTCAGTAGGTTCAAAATACTTTTGCTCACTTCGGGCATCACCACGTAAAGCCATTACATTCTGTATGCCTAAATAATGACAATCAACCAACAAGTATTCCGTCTCCTCCTTGGTGAAACCGCCACAAAGCACATGAGGCACCGTATCTACATTATATTTATGTTGAATAGATGCACAAATACCCACAGTACCGGGTCTCATACGTGTAGTCTTCTTATCTAAAAGCCCTTCTTTTTTAATATAGATAGTTTCTTCACGCGATGTAGTCACATCAATGAACGGAGGGTTAAACTCCATTAAAGGATCAATATTATTGTATAATTCCTGAATATTTCTCCCCTTTACCGGCGGTACGATCTCAAAAGAAAAAAGTGTTTTTCCCTTTGCATTGGTGATATGGTCTGTAACTTTCATTTTATATTCTTTTACTCTTGGTTATGAGCAAACCTTCAAGAGGCTTATTTACTTTAATTCTTCTTTGGGCGTTCGGGCGGGCTTTTCGCTATATTTTCTCTATTTCCACAACTCTTTTTACTTAACAATGGCACAGTTCAGAAATAAAAAAAGATGCCGCTGCAATCCCTAACGCATTAGTCCACTATATTTGGTGCAAGCCATTTCTCGGCTTCTTCAAACGAAATCCCCTTTCGTTCCGCAAAATCCTTTACTTGATCCAGTTTTATTTTACCAAGACCAAAGTAACGGGCTTCCGGGTTACCAAAATAATACCCGCTTACAGATGCGGCCGGCCACATGGCAAGACTATCTGTTAACTCCACACCTATGGTTTCCTTTACTTTCAGAACATCCCAAATGGTCAATTTTTCCAAGTGATCGGGACAAGCAGGATAACCAGGCGCAGGACGAATACCTTTATAAGATTCCTTGATTAAATCTTCATTGCTCAGATCTTCATTGGCGGCATAACCCCAATGCGCTGTTCTCACTTCTTTATGCAAGTATTCAGCAAATGCTTCGGCTAAACGATCCGCCAACGCCTTTACCATGATGGAGTTATAGTCATCTAGGTCTTTCTCATATTGCGCCGCCATTTCTGCCGTACCAAAACCTGTGGATACACAGAAACAACCCATGTAGTCTTGTTTCCCAGATTCTTTTGGAGCAATAAAATCTGCCAAGGCATAATCTGCGACTCCTTCCCTACGTTCTAATTGTTGGCGAAGGGTACGGAAAGTATAGTTCCCATCTGTTTCGGCTCCGCTAAGCGACCCTGTATTCCCTTCTAAACTTGAACTAGTTTCGACTAAAATATCATCGTCATTAATGGAATTCGCAGGAAACAGTCCAAATATACCTTTAGCCTTTAATTTCTTTTCGGAAATTATCTTGTTCAGCATCGCTTGAGCGTCTGCGAATAAATCGGTTGCTTGTTCCCCAACAACCTCATCGGTCAATATTGCAGGATATTTACCATGAAGTTCCCAACTTCTAAAGAAGGGAGTCCAATCTATATAGGGTACCAAAACATTCAGATCCAAATCTTCGATCACCTGAATACCCAATTTGTTCGGCTTTACAATTTCAGAAGTTTTCCAATCTATTTTAAACTTATTTCTCCGTGCTGCAGAAATTGGCTTATATGTTTTACTAGATGAACGGTTCAAGAACTTTTCCCTAAACACATCATAATCATCTTTTATACTTTTCTTGTAGCTCGTAGCTGTTTCTTTCTGCAACAAATCGCCCACCACGGTTACCGCTCTAGAAGCATCGTTTACATGAACTACTGCCTCTTTATATTGTGGATCGATCTTTACCGCGGTATGTGCCTTACTGGTGGTTGCACCGCCGATCAACAACGGAATGCTGAAATCTTTACGTTCCATTTCCTTTGCCAAATGCACCATCTCATCCAATGATGGGGTAATTAATCCGCTAAGCCCTATAATATCTACATTATGCTCAATAGCTGCTGCAATAATTTTTTCCGGTGGCACCATAACGCCTAAATCAACGATCTCATAATTGTTACAGGCCAATACTACACCTACAATATTTTTACCAATATCATGAACATCGCCCTTTACGGTTGCCATTAAAATCTTTCCGGCATTATCAGAATCTCCAACTTGCGGATTCAATAACTTTTCTTCTTCAATATAGGGTAATAAATAAGCTACCGCCTTCTTCATCACTCGTGCAGATTTTACCACTTGCGGCAAGAACATTTTTCCGCTACCGAATAAATCGCCCACCACGTTCATACCCGTCATTAAGTTGCCCTCAATAACTTCAATTGGCTTATTGGCAGCCAACCTGGCTTCTTCAACATCTTCAATAATATATTGATCAATACCTTTTACCAAGGCTCGGGTAATACGCTCTTGTAAAGGTTCTTCTCGCCACGATAGATCTATTTTACTTTCCTTGGTTTTACCAACTACAGATTCGGCAAAATCCAGCAAGCGCTCCGTTGCATCATCCCTCCTATTTAGAATAACATCTTCTACATACTCCAATAAGTCTTTAGGAATATCATCATACACCTCTAGCATACTCGGATTTACAATACCCATGTTCATACCCGCTTTTATAGCGTGGTACAAGAAGACCGAGTGCATAGCCTCACGCACCGGGTTATTGCCCCTAAATGAAAACGAAACATTACTAACGCCACCACTTACACTGGCATGTGGCAAGTTTTCACGGACCCATCTTGTAGCTTCAATAAAATCGACAGCATTTAATTTATGCTCATCCATTCCCGTTGCTACCGGAAAAATATTTAAGTCAAAAATAATATCCTCTGGTGCAAAATATACCTTGTTCACCAAAACATCATACGAACGTTTTGCTATTTCAATTCTACGGTCATAATTATCTGCCTGACCTACCTCATCAAAAGCCATAACAATTACCGCGGCACCATATCTTTTTATGAGTTTGGCGTGGTGTATAAATTGCTCTTCGCCCTCTTTTAAGCTAATGGAGTTTACCACACATTTACCTTGAACAACTTGCAGACCAGCTTCAATGATTTCCCATTTAGAACTGTCGATCATAATAGGCACACGAGAAATATCCGGCTCCGATATAACAAGGTTTAAAAATTTCACCATGGCCTGTTTACCATCGATCAATCCGTCATCCATGTTAATATCAATAACCTGGGCACCATTTTCAACCTGCTCCCTAGCCACTGCCAATGCCTCTTCAAACTTTTCCTCTTTTACTAAACGAAGAAACTTTTTTGAACCCGCAACGTTTGTTCGCTCACCAACGTTTATGAAGTTGGTCTCCGGGGTTACAATTAGGGGTTCTAGGCCGCTTAACCGCAGATATCTAGTTGTTGGTTGTTGGTTGTTGGTTGTTGGTATTTTAGACCTATTGCTCATAAAATCTATTTCACTTTTTAAAATAATTGATAAATCCATTTATCAATTTCTTACAGCTAATAATTCTCTTATTAATAGCTTCAAAATCTTCTCTCTCTATATAATTTAAATCAAGAGCTATATAAAGTTGGGTTTCCAACTCATACAATGACCCTCTTGAAATATGCAGAAACTGAATTGTATCTGCCGATGTTCTTCGTCCGCAACCTTCAGCTATATTAGACGGTATAGATACAGCACATCTTCTTAGTTGATTGCTAAGTCCGTAAATCTCTTCTTTTGGAAAAGATTTAGTAATAGAATAAATATCCTTCACAAGAATTCTTGATTCTTTCCAAACTTCCAATTCCGTATAGACTTTCATATTATTCGTATTTTTTCCACCCAACAACAGACAACCAACAACCAACAACTAAAACTGACGCGGAGCAAAATTTTTCACAACCTCAGCAATCGCAGTAATATGTTCCGGAGTGGTTCCGCAACAACCCCCAACTATATTTACCAATCCTTTTTCCGCGTATTCCTTGATCTGTTCCGCCATTTGCTCAGGAGTTTCGTCGTACTCTCCAAATGCATTAGGCAAACCGGCATTGGGGTGCGCTGAGACCGCATGTTCACTTTTGGTGGACAACACCTCTAAATGAGGTACCAACTGGTTTGCACCTAAAGCACAATTAAACCCAACCGATAAAATAGGAATGTGGGATATGGATATTAAAAATGCCTCGGCCGTTTGACCCGATAACGTTCTACCGGATGCATCGGTAATAGTACCACTAACCATTATGGGTACATCTATATTTCGTTCTTCTTTAACTTCTTCTATGGCAAATAATGCCGCCTTGGCATTGAGCGTGTCAAAAATGGTTTCAACCAATAAAATATCAGACCCACCATCTAATAAAGCTTCTACCTGTTGTTTATATGCAATACGTAGCTCATCAAAAGAAATAGCCCTATAACCTGGATCATTTACATCTGGTGACATACTTGCCGTTTTATTGGTGGGTCCAATACTACCGGCTACAAAACGAGGTTTATTTGGTTCTTTTGCAGTAAATTCATCTGCTACCATTTTGGCAATACGCGCAGATTCATAGTTAAGCTCATACACCAAATCTTCCATAAAATAATCTGCCATAGCAATCGTAGTTCCGGAAAAGGTATTGGTCTCTACAATATCTGCCCCAGCATCAAAATACTGACGGTGAACATCTGCTATAGCATCGGGTTGCGTTAACGACAACAAATCATTGTTACCTTGCAACGGATGTTCCCAATCCTTAAAGCGTTCTCCCCTAAAATCTTCTTCAGTAAACTTATAACGTTGAAGCATAGTACCCATGGCACCATCCAGTATTAAAATACGCTCTTTTAAAATTTCTTTTATATCCTTCATTTTACGCTTAACAAATTATTTGTTCGCTTTAAAATATATGATATCAAGTAAGGAAAGGAAGGTAATTATGTTCTTTCTTTAGTTATCTGTCCTTTTGAATTAGGATAGAATGTAGCACCTTCTTTTCCATTACGGAAAGGGTTGCCAAGGTTTCACAGGGTCTAGTCCCTCCGCCTTTCTTGATAACAATACAATTTAATTAGGAACGAATTGCAAAGTAACGGCACTACTCGCTCTTTACCAAGACTTCAATGGTTTTTTTAGCCAACGAAATTCTTAAAAAATGTCACAAAAAAAGCCCCCGCACGTCTGAAGCATCCGGAGGCCGTACTACTCAAATAATATAATTTATGCGATACTTTGTACTACTTCTTTCTTTGCTTCTTTCTTAGAACCATCAAAACCTTCAACACCACCAACGGTTGTATATTTCATTACAAAGCGCTTACCTGGGTTGATCTGCTGGTATGCATATTGGCACATAACCGCTGCTTCATGGAAACCTGAAAGTATCAATTTTAACTTACCTTCGTAAGTATTAACATCACCAATGGCATATACTCCCGGTATGTTGGTCTGATAATCTTTTGCGTTATTTACCTTAATTGCATTTTTCTGAATTTCCAAGCCCCAGTCACCTATAGGACCTAATTTAGGAGACAGACCGAATAAAGGAATAAAATTATCCACTTCTAAATAAGTATCTTCTTTTTCCTTGTCCGTGTGCTTAATAACTACTGCCTTAAGTTCATTTTCACCGTGCAGCTCTTTTACCTCAGCTTTGGTAATCAACTTGATTTTACCCAATTTCGCCAGTTCAGATGCTTTCTCAACGGAATCCAATGCCCCTCTAAATTCATCCCTTCTGTGTACCAAGGTTACTTCTGCCGCTACATCGGTCAAAAATATAGCCCAGTCCAAGGCAGAATCACCACCACCGGCAATAACCACTTTTTTATCGCGATATACTTCTGGATCTTTGATCATATAGGAAACACCTGTATCTTCAAAGTTTACAATATTAGAAATAGGTGGTTTTCTTGGCTCAAAAGAACCTAGACCACCTGCAATTACCACTACAGGCGCATTGTGCTTTGTTCCTTTATTGGTAGTTACCACAAAAGAACCATCTTCTAACTTATCTAGCGTTTCCGCTCTTTCTCCCAAGGTAAATCCTGGTTCAAAAGGCTTTATCTGTTCCATAAGGTTATCTACCAAAGTACCTGCCAAAATTTCTGGAAATGCAGGAATATCATAGATAGGCTTTTTAGGATATATTTCTGAACACTGACCACCTGGCTGTGGCAATGCATCTATTAAATGCGTTTTTAACTTTAATAATCCTGCTTCAAATACCGTGAACAATCCGGTAGGTCCCGCTCCTATAATGAGCATATCTGTTTTAATCATAATTCTCTTTTTAGTAAAAAGTAATTCTACAAAGTTGACATCATTCTATACAACTACTTTTTAGCTTCTTTTAATTTCACTTATTCTATATACTTATCCTTTACTAAATATGCTATGCTTTATTTACTTCAACAAAACTGACATGCTCTTCAGCAAACTTATGAGTTGCCTCCGCTAACGCTTCACGATGTCTAACTACTTCTCCTATGATAATGATAGCAGGATTAGAAAGATTTTCTTTCTCCACTATATCAACTATGGTATCTATAGTCGCAACTCCTATTTTTTCATTCTTTCGCGTTCCGTTCTGAATTATAGCTATAGGTAATTCCGATTTACCTTCAGACTTAAATAATTCTACTATCTGAGGGAGTTTTGACATCCCCATCAATATGACTACCGTAGCACTACTTTTTGCAGCTAAGCCAACATCTGTTGATAGTTTATGCTCTTTTGTAGTTCCTGTAATTACCCAAAAACTTTCTGAAGAACCTCTTTTTGTTACCGGAATGTTTTGATATGCAGGCACACTTAAACTTGACGATATACCAGGTACCATGGCTACTTGCAACCCATGCGAGACGGCATATTCCATTTCTTCCGAACCGCGACCGAATACAAAAGGATCCCCTCCTTTTAACCGTACCACATGTCCGTTAGAATTTGCCCTACTTACAATAAGCTCATTAATTTGCTCTTGTTGATATGCATAGCATCCTTTGCGTTTACCTACAAAAATCAATTCCGCATTCTTGGCATAATCCAGCAACTCCTCGTTCACCAAAGCATCGTACAAAACCACATCGGCATTTTCCAGCGTTCTGATCGCTTTTAACGTAATCAGCTCCACATCACCTGGTCCTGCACCAACTACGGTCAATTTAGGTTTCTTTATATGTTGTAAATGATTTGCCATTCTCTATGCTTCTGCCAATTCTTGCTGTCTGAACTTTTCAACAGTTTCTAAAAATTCTTTTGCATCCTTTATGTAAGATTGTGCAAATTCTTTTGTTGGTTCGTTCTGATTTAATTGAAGTACCAATTTTTCAAATCCACCAGCTACGGCAATTCTGCCATCGGCAACAAATTTCTCATCAAAATCCTTAATGATACTTACGTGGGTATTCACTTTCGTATTTTCTGCGGTCAACATCGCCTTAGCCGAGTTTACCATAGAAGAATATGCGTGATAGATACTGGCAGACCATTTTTCGGCATCGAACATTTCCTGTGCATTCTGAATTTTTTCTTCACTTTCAAAAAGTAATGTTGCGATCAAGTCGATAACAACACCGGCACATTCACCTACACCGATAGCTTTTTCATAACGCTCCGTATTACCCCAATCTATAAAGTCTTCTGGCGTTAAATCATCTATTGATGATAATGGCGTTAGAAAATCATAGAAATACATTTGTCCTTTTTCGGCATAATAATCCGGGAACGATAGATCTCCACCATTGGCATCAAAATCATTTAAGATCAAACGCAATGCTTCCGGACCTCTTTTACTTGGCACTTTTACCACCTTGTCCGCAAAACGACCGTTACCGTTACCATCATTGCTACCGCCCAACAATACCTGAAGTGCAGGAGCTACCAATTTATCCTTAGTACGAACCGACATGCCCTGAAAACCAATATTTGCCATATTGTGCTGCCCACAGGCATTCATACAACCACTGATTTTTATAACAACATCATCGTTATTAATATAATCTGGGTATTCTGTTTTTATCACTCTTTCCAGTTCCTCTGCAATTCCCGTACTACTTGCAATTCCTAGATTACAGGTATCCGTACCAGGACAAGCAGTGATATCAAGAGCCTTATTATAACCAGCCTCAACAAAACCTAACTTTTCCAATTCAGTATAAAAGAATGCTACGTTCTCTTCTTTTACGAAAGGAATTAAAATGTTTTGACGTAATGATAATCTTAACTCACCCGCTGCATATTTCTGCACCAAGTTTGCCAATAAACGTGCTTTATCCGTATAGAAATCACCCAATAACACTTTAATACCCAAAGCAACATAACCTGGTTGTTTTTGTGGTATTACGTTGGTAGATTTCCACTGTTCAAAAGCTTTTACGTCACTAATTTCTACTGCCGGAACCTCTAATTCTGACACCTTTACCTTAGGATATGCTTCTGGGTCTATTGGAAAAGTATCAAAAGGTACCGCCGTTTTCTCTACCGCCAAAAGCTCCTTAAATCCGTCAAGACCTAAATCTTTCAACAAGAACTTCATTCTAGCTTTAGCTCTACTTTTACGCTCACCGTAACGGTCAAAAACACGAACTACGGTTTCCATTAAAGGAATTATCTGATCCGCAGGCAAAAAGCTGTACAACTCATCGGCATGTCTTGGTTGTGAACCCAATCCGCCACCAAGCATTACTTTAAAACCTATTTCACCATTTTGTGTTTTGGCAATAAAGCCCAAATCATGCATATAGGACAAACCGGTATCTGCATCACTTGCGGAAAAAGAAACTTTGAACTTACGTCCCATTTCTTGACTTACAGGATTTCTAAGGAAATACTGAAATAATGCGTGTGCATATGGTGAAACATCAAAAGGTTCATCAACATCAATACCAGCCGTTTCACTTGCGGTTACGTTACGTACCGTGTTACCACAGGCTTCCCTTAAGGTAATTTCATCTTTCTCCAATTCTGCCCACAACTGCGGCGTTCTATTCAAATCTACATAGTGGATCTGAATATCTTGGCGTGTGGTAATATGCAATCTACCTGTAGAATATTCGTCCGATACATCACAAATACGAAGCAACTGCTTAGAGGTCACCTTACCATAAGGCAACTTTATACGAATCATTTGAACCCCTTCTTGACGCTGTCCGTAAACACCACGTGCCAATCGAAGACTTCTAAATTTTTCTTCATCTAGCTTGCCACCATGAAACTCATGAATTTTACGTTCCAATTCAAGAATATCCTTTTCAACTACCTGATTTTCTAATTCTGTTCTAAAACTTTGCATTGCTTAGTATTAAATGTTCAGTATAAATACCGATATAAATTATTACTATATTTTGCCTATAGATTTTATAGACTTAATAAAAACAGTCAATATAAAATTGACATGTTTCTATTAACTTATGAATCCTGCACCTACGGTACTGTTGGATTTTGTATCAATCAATATAAATGAACCGTTTGTTCTGTGATTTTTAAATTGATCATAGAAAATTGGTTTATTTAAACGGAAACTCACTTGAGCAATATCATTCATGCCCAAAGACTCCGTTTTTTCATCTATACCAGAATAATCCGGAGCGATCTTATGGTGCACTTGCTCTACCTTCGCCAATACTTTATTGACACCATGTTGAACAATATATTTATTACCGGCCGCCAAAGGCAATGAATCCATCCAAGAGATCGTTGCCGTAAATTGCTTGTCTACCGTTGGCAGATCACCCGCTTTCACTAACATATCTCCGCGACTCAAATTAATTTCATCTTCCAATGTTATGGTTACCGATGATCTCCTTGATGCCGTTTTATATTTCTTATCATGAAAATAAATATCCTTTATTTTAGAGCGTGTCTGTGATGGAAGCGCTACTACCTCATCGCCTACGCTTAATTCGCCACCATATACTTTACCAGCAAATCCTCTAAAATCATGGTGCTCATCCGTTTTTGGACGGATAACATACTGCACCGGAAAACGTGGTGTACCCACATTGAAAATATCCTTTCTATCCAATGCTTCAAAATGCTCTAACAAAGACTGCCCTTTATACCAAGGGGTCTTGTCTGACAAGTTTACTACGTTATCCCCTTTCAAAGCACTTACAGGAATAAAAGTGATTTTCTGATCTTGATAATCCCTCTTTGCCATCAATGCCTCAAAATCAGCTTTAATTGCATTGTAGGTTTCTTCAGAATAGTCTACCAGATCCATCTTATTAATAGCTACCACTACATCTTTTATGCGTAATAGGTTATTGATAAAAAAGTGTCTATTAGTTTGCTCTATTACCCCTTTACGTGCATCGATCAAAATGATCGCCGCTTGTGAAGTTGAAGCTCCAGTTACCATGTTACGCGTATATTCTACGTGCCCAGGTGTATCTGCTATAATGTAACTTTTCTTTGCCGTTGAGAAATAGATATGGGCCACATCGATCGTGATGCCTTGCTCACGTTCCGCTACTAGACCGTCTGTTGCCAAAGAGAAATCCAAATAATCATATCCCTTTTGCTTACTGGTCTTTTCTATCGCCTCTAATTTATCGCTGGTCAGTGACTTTGTATCATACAATATTCTCCCAATCAAGGTACTTTTACCGTCATCTACACTACCTGCTGTTGCTATTTTTAGTACTTCCAATTTCGTTGTTCGTTGTCGGTTGTTGGTTGTTAGTTTTATTCGTGATCTACTATCAACGAACAACTAACAACTATCAACCAGATTAAAAATATCCTTGTTGTTTTCTTTTTTCCATTGCCGCTTCTGAACGCTTATCGTCTATACGTGCACCACGCTCTGAAATGGATGAATCCCTAATTTCCTCTACTACCTTATCGATCGTTTCTGCATCTGAAAGAACGGCTGCCGTACAAGACATGTCGCCTACAGTACGAAAACGCACCAAACGCTCTTCCACTACCTCATCTTCTTCCCTAAATACGATACCATCTTCTGCAGACCAGATCATACCGTCCCTTAAGAAGGTTTTACGCTTATGCGCAAAATAGATGGAAGGAATTTCAATTTGCTCCTCTTTGATATACGACCAAACATCTAGCTCCGTCCAGTTAGAAATAGGGAACACTCTTACGTTCTGCCCCAATTCTATTTGCCCGTTCAACATATCGAACAATTCTGGGCGCTGATTACGCTCATCCCACTGACCAAAATCATCACGAACAGAAAATATACGTTCTTTAGCACGTGCCTTTTCCTCATCTCTACGAGCTCCACCAATACAAGCGTCGAACTTAAATTCTTCAATGGCATCTAACAACGTTGTTGTCTGCAAGCTATTTCTACTTGAATACCTACCAGATTCTTCTTTCACCTTACCTTGATCAATAGAATCCTGTACATTACGTACAATTAATTCCAGACCCAACTCCTCTACCAATCTATCTCTAAATTCTATGGTTTCAGGAAAGTTATGACCTGTATCAATATGCATTAAAGGGAAAGGAATTTTTGATGGCCAAAATGCCTTCTGTGCCAAACGTACCAATGTGATCGAGTCTTTTCCTCCCGAAAACAAAAGTACCGGCTTCTCAAACTGAGCTGCAACCTCCCTAATGATATAAATGGCCTCATTTTCAAGGGCATTTATATGAGAAGTATCTTTTAAAAGGTCTAAGGAAGGGGTTGCCTCCAATTCCGTGCTTGTATTACTCATTATACTTTTTTAGATCAATTATCTTTATTTTTTCTACCACCTATAATTAACTATGTAACCCGCACTCCCTATTTGCCAACACTTTGGTTGGATCAAAATAGTTATGCTCGTTAGGTAGGTCATATTTTTTCAAATAGGCATCTAGCTGAGTATCGTTCCAATGATAAAACGGACTCACCTTTAATACACCATCTTTACTTAGGCTCAATATATCCAAACTATCCCTATGTGCGGTCTGCCCTTTTCTAAGGTTAGTAAACCAAACATCCGGTTTAAAATCTGCCATTGCCCTTTTAAAAGGTTCCAATTTCACCTGCTCGGTAAACTCTGCATGCCTAGGATCATCTATTTGTGGTATACCCATTACGGCATCTCTATGTGCGGTAGTCTGTTTTGGCACATATAATTTTATGTTCAAATTCAACCTTTCAGTCAATTCTTCTGCATGTTTATAGGTTTTAGGAGTATTATACCCTGTATCGCACCAAACTACAGGAATATCTTTTCTCACCTCTGAAACAGCATGCAAAATAGCTACTTCGTACGGTCTAAAATTAGTAGTCACTACAGGAACCTTAGCATGTTTTACTGCCCAAGAAATAATTTCTTGAGGTGGTATCCCTTTAAACTGAACGTTCAATTGTTGAACTTGTGCTTCTGTCAATGCCATAATCCTTTTCTTTTCTATTTACCCCACTTTATTAAATTCCAGATTCTTTCGTGAAAAAAATACAGAACCATTTTTGTTACAAAATCTATAGAGGCAATAGAGGCCGCAATAGAAATTTCACCTGTTAATATATAGGATATCACCAAAGTATCTAACGTACCAATTACTCTCCAACTAAACGCTTTTGCAATACTACGTAGCGGCTTCTCTGAAGTTTTATCTTCTTTATAGGTAGTCTTTGACTCTTTTTTGTTCAAAACAAGTTGATCTGCAATCATCTTTTACTTAATTTTTATTACCCTACTAATTTAATAGAGTTTTCAAAAATAGTATATATTTTCAAAGTAGTCGCCAAAAATTCAGATAAATTTCCATTACCCTATAGATTTAGTAGATTATTAACAAATGGACGCAAAAATTTAATATTTCGCAACATATTAAATTACAGTAAACCAAAAAATGAATGAATTTTGAACGCTAAGAAATGATATCCTTTAAAGTATTGCTTCTATATACCTCTAAGGCACTATCACGCACTTGCAACATTAATTTATGTACGGAGCATGTGTTTTCATCGGGACAATCATCGCAGGTCTCATAAAAATTAAGGCTAACACATGGCACCATCGCTATAGGACCTTCAAGCACTCTCATAACATCGGTCATTGAAATCTCTTCGGGTGACCTTAAAAGATAATAGCCGCCCCCCTTACCTTTTTTAGAGCCTAAAAAACCTGTTTTTCTTAAACTTAGCAAAATGCTTTCCAAGAATTTCTGGGAGATATTCTCCTTCTCAGCAATTTCTGAAATTTGAACAGGTTGCTTGTCTGTTTGCGCCGCTAAATAAGAAAGCGCTTTTAAACCATATTTTGTCTTTTTCGAGAGCATGATGCTAAGATAGCCAAATAATAAAATATCGGAGAAATACTTAAGACGACAATTTTAGCGTTAATACTGGGCAACCTAAAAATCCAAATCATGAAAAAAATTTTATTATCTACACTTTTAAGTGCATTTACTTTGGTGTTCTTATCATGCTCTAACGATGAAGATGCTGTTACCAACGCCAGTGAATCTCAAATTACGGGCACCTGGAACCTGACCGCCCTAGAAACAAAAGATGGTAGATCAGATACTAATTTTGACGGCACTTCTATACCCACTACTTTCACCGCAGTTGGTAAAGATTTTGATACCGTAGTTACTTTTTCAGAAAACCCTAACATAGTAACCAGTGAAGGTTCTTACACCACAGTGATTACCACTACGGTTATGGGAGAAACATCAACTGAAGAAGAAACCGGTGAAGACTTTTTTGAAAGTGATGAATGGAGACTAGATGGCAGTACCCTATATTTTGGCACTGGTGATGAAGAAGTAGGCTTTACCATTACAGAACTTACAGATGGTAAAATGTCATTACGATATGAAGTGGATGAAACTGTAGATTTCTTTGGTGCTACAACTAGCGTTAGTGCAACTTATAATATGACATTAACAAAATAACCCACCTTATATAAAACAAACAAAAAGCCCGGTACGTACCGGGCTTTTTGTTTTAATCACAATATCCTTTAGCCTAAAGCTTGAGCAATATCCGCTATGATATCGTCTATATGTTCCAGGCCTACAGAAATTCTGACCGTACCATCTGATATGCCCACTGCAGCACGTTCCTCTACGCTTAATTTACTATGTGTTGTAGATGCCGGATGCGTAACGATAGTTCTTGAATCTCCTAAATTGGCAGAAAGGGACAATAGTTTAATGGAATCGAAAAATTCCCTACCCGCTTCTAAACCGCCTTTAACTTCAAAGGCTACAACACAACCACCCGCTTTCATTTGCTTTTTTGCAATTTCATATTTAGGGTGCGATTTTAAAAATGGATATTTTACCCAATTTACCTTATCGCTCGCTTCTAAATATTCGGCTAACTTTAAAGCATTATCACAATGTCTGTCGACTCTTATTGCCAGTGTTTCTAAACTTTTAGAAAGCACCCAAGCATTGAAAGGTGAAAGTGCCGGACCGGTAATTCGTGAGAATCGATATACTTTATCCATCAAATCTGCACTACCTACGGTAATACCAGCCAAAACCCTACCTTGACCATCCATTAGTTTGGTACCGGAATGTATGACCAAGTCCGCCCCAAATTTAATAGGCTGTTGCAAGTAAGGTGATGCAAAACAATTATCTATGATTAAAATTAGATTATTCTTTTTGGCAATTTTACCCAATTCCTCCAAATCCAATACATCAACACCTGGATTGGTAGGCGTTTCCGCATAGATGATTTTTGTCTTTGGTGTAATTAAACCTTCAATTTTTTCTAACTCATCTATTTTAAAGTATGTATGATCAATATTCCACTTTGGAAAAAAGTTGGTAAACAACGAATGCGTAGAACCAAAAATACTTCTTGCCGATAGCACATGATCCCCACTATCTAGCAACGCTGCCAATGTAGAAAATACAGCTGCCATACCCGATGCAAAAGCAAATCCGCTCTCCGCACCTTCCATTTGACAAACCTTATCAATAAATTCAGATGAATTTGGGTTAGAATATCTTGAGTATATATTACGATCTTTTTCCTCGGCAAACGAAGCACGCATATCTTCAGCGTCTTCAAATACAAAACTAGAGGTCAAATATAATGGAACGGAATGCTCCAAATTTTCGCTTCGTTTTAATTGTGTACGTATTGCGTTCGTTTCAAATTTATTGTTGTTCTTTTTCATTTCTTTACTTTTTGGCTTCGGCTACGCTCAGCCACCTAAACTAACTAATTTACTCTTATTCACATTATTTGGCTTCGGCTACGCTCAGCCACCTAATCTCGGCTACGCTCAGCCACCTATCTTAAACACACCACCTCTTTTATTATGCTGACCGTCAAGCTCCGCCGAATTGACATTTTATTATTCTTTAAAATATCTATAATGTGTATCATTTTGGCATTCTGCCAAACCTGGCAACTTACCTAATTCCCTATTAATTAATGCTTCTTTCTTTTCTCTTCTCCAACCTTGTATTTGTTTCTCTCTATAAAATGCAGAATCAATTCTTAAATACTCTTCTACATAAACCAACTTCACAGGTAATCTTAATCTTGTATGATTAGCCCCTTTACCTTCTTGGTGTTCTACTATTCTTTTATCTAAGTCTTTTGTACTACCAGTATAATAACTTCCGTCTGAACATTCCAAAATATACATAAATCCTGACATACAATTATCATTTATTGGCTTCGTCTACGCTCAGCCACCATGATTAAACTTACTTATTTTTATTACTATTATTTGGATTCAGCTATCTCAGCTGCCAGCCTTTTACCTAACAAATATTGGTACGCGGTGACTGAGCGGAGCCGAAGTCATCCTTTCTCCGCAATTCGTAATATATCACCAAAGACACCTCTTGCGGTTACTGCTGCGCCTGCACCTGCACCTTGTATTACTAACGGATTTTCCCCGTAAGATTCCGTATAGATCTCTATAATGGAATCTGACCCTTTTACTTGCCCCAGGGCACTTTCTTTTGGTACGGAGACCAATTTTACATCTAACACTCCTTTTTCTTTCTGAAGATTTCCGTGCAGATCACCTACATAACGCAATACATGATCTGGTTTTTGGTTCTTCTTAATTTCATTGAACTTGGTATCCAACACTTCTAAATGCTGTAAGAAGAAATCTACCTCACCATCTTGCAGTTTTTTAGGTATCAGGTTTTCAATATTGATATCTGCAAACTCATTATGCAAATCTAGCTCACGTGCTAAAATCAATAATTTACGCCCAACATCATTTCCAGAAAGATCTTCACGTGGATCTGGTTCCGTAAATCCTTTTTGCATTGCATCTTTCAAAATCGATGAAAAAGGTACATCCACTTCTGAGAATGTATTGAAAATATAACTTAAAGAACCTGAGAATACGCCTTTTATCCTTGTTATATTCTCTCCGGATAAATGTAACAATTTAATAGTATCAATCAATGGCAAACCTGCTCCTACATTGGTTTCGTACAGATATTGCTTTTGATTTTTTTGCAATTCTTCCCTCAGTAACTGATAAAAATCGTAACGCAAGGTATTGGCAATTTTGTTAGATGACACAATATCAAAACCATGCTCTACAAATTCAAAATAGTTGGCAACAAAATCTTTACTTGCCGTATTATCTATTACAATAAGGTTCTCTAAATGGTGACGCTTTGCAAATTCAAAGACGTCATCAACCTTATACGGTTTTCCTTTCTGCTCTAGTTGTGTCTTCCAGTTTTTGGCAATACCTTTTTCATTCAACAATATCTTTTTAGAGTTTGCAATTCCAAAAACCCTTAGGTCTAATTTCTTGCGCTCTTTAATGGACTTTGCCGACTTTAAAATCTGTTCTATCAACGTACCGCCTACATTACCGTGACCGAAAATCAAAATATTAATTTTCTTACTGATGCCGAACACCTGACCGTGCATAACATTTACCGCCTTATGCAAATCTGATTTCTTTACCACCAAACTTACGTTTTTGCCAGATACCGTATTATTGAACAACAACGGCACGATCTGGTTTTTGATCAATGCATTGAACGGATTGTGAAAAGTGCTTAAATCTTGACCTACGATAGATATGATTGACACATCATCCATCACCGTAATCATATTTACATCTTTTGATTCAAAGTCGTTGCTAAACTCATTTTCTAGTGCCAGCTTTGCCCTTTTTGCCTTATCCTTTTTCACTACAAGACCTATTCCCCTTTCAGATGATCCTTGAGAAATTATGCTGACACTAATATTGCTAGATTGTAAGGCTTTAAAAATACGGGCATCCACCCCTACTTTCCCTAACAAGCCACGACCTTCTATATTGATCATGGCAACATCTTCTATTACCGAGAGCGACTTTATACCTTCTTTACTGGATTTGGCACTTATTAAAGTACCCTCATTATCATCATTGTAGGTATTTAAAATACGTAACGGAATGTTCTTCTCTATTAAGGGAATTATGGTTTTGGCATGTAGAATGGTAGCTCCAAAATTGGCGAGCTCATTTGCTTCTTCATAAGACAGGTTCGCCAGTCTTTTCGCCTCTGGTACATAATCAGGGTTTGCCGTATAAATACCATCAACATGGGTGTAATTCTGTAATTCTTCGGCATCTAAGAAATTAGCCAATAATGCGGCGGAATAGTTACTACCATTCCTACCCAAAGTAGTTGTCTCATTCTCCACTGTAGAGGCTATAAAACCAGTAACTACCGCTACCGTATCACTCGGAATTTCAGCAAATTTCAAAAGCACCAATTCTTTGGATTCATTTTCAAGCACCTTGGCATCACCAAAGGTATCATCGGTCTTAATGACTTCACGAGTATCTACAAGTTTGGCATTGATCCCTTTACCGATCAATAGTTTGGTTACCAGTTTGGCAGAGATCAACTCGCCATACGCCAGCACCTCATCTTTTATTTTGGCGCTATAATCTCCCAACAAGGAAACTCCTTCATATAGCTTTGCCAAGCCCTTGAATTCGGCAGATAGATTTACGTTGGAATAGGTATGTTTTTGATACTTCTCCAGCGCTTCAAAATCTGACCTATAATCTTTTCCCTTGGCCGCTTTCTCTAGCATATCCTCTAGCTGATCCGTAGCCTTTTCCCTTGCGGAAACCACCATGGCTATATTCTCATTGTTCTTGACCTTTTGTGTAACGATATCCAATACACGCTCAAGTCCCTCGCCATTGCTTAACGATTTACCACCAAATTTTAGGATTTTGATCTTCTTGATATTACCGTTGGTATTAAAAATACCGGTCAGCAATTTTTCCATTTGATCAAACTCGATCAAAAAGGCATCATGCCCATGTAACGATTGTACTTCTCCATAGGTAACATTACTCTTTGCCTGCGCCAATTGCCTAAAGGTATCTTTGTTTTCTTGGGCAGTAAAGAACATATCGGAATCTACCCCGATAATATGAATATTGGTATCGCTATTTTGTAGCTTAATGAAATTCTCATCACCATCCCTAGTTACATCAATGGTCTTTAACAATTGATTCATCAACTTATACGCAGACAATTGAAAACGCTCTTGTAACTTATCGCCATGGTGCATTAACCAACTTTCTACATTAAAAACCTTAAGCTCCTCATTGGTACTTCGTTTAAACCGTTCTTTAAAGGAAGCCGGGGTCCTATAACATAACATCGCATGCATACGGGCATCATGCACAGGTTGTTTAGAGTTCACTAAAAACTGTTCCTGTATTTGGCAATTGGCTATTAACCAATCGGTCGATTTCCAATCAGATGCCACAGGAATCAAATGTTCTGTCAGCGTTGGGTGCAATGCTGCCATTTCCCAAGCGATACCGCCACCTAAAGATCCACCGATCAATGCAAACAAACGTTCTACCTTTAACTGCTGTAGGCCCAATAAAAATATTCTAGCTACATCACCGGCTACAAAATCCTTATAGTTCTCTATTACAAACTTATCATGACCATTGCCCGGAATATTGAATGCCAAAATAGTGTACTTGTTAGTATCTATACACTTCTCTTCTCCGATCAAGGCAGACCACCAACCATTTTCTCCGGTAACATTAGAATTGCCCGTTAATGCATGATTCACCAAAATTATTGGCGCTGTATGAAGAGCTTTCCCAAATACCTGATATGATAATTGAATATCTTGAGCACTACCGCTTAGGGCCTTGTATTTTTTAATCTGTAGTTGATGTAACATCTATTTCAAAATCAATTTGTGACTGAGCTTCGACTGCGCTCAGCCACCACATGTAAAATAATATATTCTTGAACATTCAATGACTTCGGCTAGGCTCAGCCGCCACCAATATTCTTTTTTTCTTAAACCACCGATCACTTCCGCTACGGTCAGTGACCGGTTGTTGACTATATAGCAACCTATATTAAAGGCTGGCAAATGCCTGCTCTAAATCTACTTTTAAATCTTCTATATCTTCAAGACCCACCGACAAACGAATTAAATCTTGCCCCACACCTGCACCTTCTTGCTGCTCTGCGGTTAGTTGCTGGTGGGTAGTACTTGCCGGGTGAATGATCAATGATTTAGTGTCACCAATATTGGCAAGTAATGAAAAAATCTTAGTGGCATCGGTAACCTTTTTAGCCGCTTCAAAACCTCCTTTGATACCAAAGGTAACCAATCCGCTTTGACCTTTTGGCAAGTATTCTTGCGCCAAGTCATAGTATTTATTGCTCTTTAATCCTGGGTAATTTACCCAAGCCACTTCATCCCTTCCTTCTAACCAAGTAGCCAATTCCAATGCATTTGCACTGTGTTGCTTTATACGTACCGGCAAAGTCTCTAAACCTTGTATAATCTGGAAGGCGTTATACGGACTCAATGCCCCACCAAAATCACGTAAACCTTCCAGTATCAATTTAAAGGTAAATGCTGCAGCACCTAATGCCTCGCTATATACCAAACCGTGGTAACCTGCAGATGGTTCCGTAAATTCAGGGAATTTTCCGTTGGTCCAATCAAACGTACCGGCATCTATAATTGCTCCACCTAAGGACGTTCCTTGACCGCCAATATATTTTGTCAATGAATGAATGACCAAATTGGCACCGTGCTCAATAGGGTTTAACAATGAAGGAGTAGCTACTGTATTATCTACTATAAAAGGTACTCCCGCTGCTTTCGATTCTTTAGAAATCGCTTTCAGATCCAACACATCCAATTTCGGATTCCCTAAAGATTCCACAAAGAAAGCCCTTGTATTATCTTGCACCGCTTTTCCAAAATTTTCAGGATCAGATGCATCTACAAAGGTGGTCGTAATACCGAATCTTGGTAGGGTAACATTCAACAAATTAAAAGTACCACCGTATAAACTGCTGGATGCTACAATATGATCTCCCGCTTTTAACAAGGTCAATAAACCTGTAGAAATAGCAGCAGTACCAGATGCAAATACCACAGCACCAACACCACCTTCAACAGCGGCTAATCTATCTTGTAAAATTTGATTGGTAGGATTGTTTAAACGTGTGTAAATAAACCCTAGTTCTTTAAGAGAAAATAAGTTTGCCGCATGATCGGTATCATTAAATACATACGATGAAGTTTGATAAATAGGCACTGCCCTTGTACCTCCATTTGTAGTGGTGTCGTGACCTGCGTGTAATGCGTTTGTTGCTAATTTGTGATTACTCATGATTTTGTTGTTTTTAAAAATTATTTTAATAATTAAAAAGCCCAACTTAAACACATAAAAATGTGAGTAAGTAAAATCAAAAAGTTATAAGAAAGTAATATCGAGAAAATCGATTACTGTTATCCTTCCCCTAAGGGTAGAATGTAGCACCTTCTTTGTATGGAACAAAGGGTTGCTAAGGTTTCAAAGGGTCTAATCCCTCCACCTTTCTTGATAACTATTCAATACGTGTGTGAACTTTGAGCTACAAATATAAAGGCAGAAAAATTTAAAAACCTAGTATTTTATGAAAAATATATAATTCTTGGTCTTGTTGTTAGTTTTCTGAAGGCTTAAAAGCAATGGAACACTTGTTCAATTACAATATTACCGATACTTTTTAGGACTCAGATATTCTACGCCCAAAACACTCGAACTGACAAAGCACTTCATGGAATCAATTGCTTTTCGCCTTAAAACGAATGTCACTCTGAGCGGTTTTTAATACCTTTTTTGGGAGGAAAATTGTATCGAGAAGCACACGTGTCCCAAACCTGTTCTCGATACACTCTTAACCTAAAGAAAAATTAGCTTAAGAGCACTCGAACTGACAAAGTACAGTATGAAATCAACTCCTTTTCGCCTTAAAACGAATGTCACTTCGAGTGGTTTTTACGACCTTTTTTGGGAGGAAAAATTGTAGCGAGAAGCACACGTGTCCCAAACCTGTTCTCGATACACTCTTAACCTAAAGAAAAATTAGTTTAAGAGCACTCGAACTGACATTTTACTATAAACGAAAAACGAACAACGAGAAACGAACCACGAACAACTACTCAATCATCCCTGCGCTCTTATATTTATCTATATACATCTGATCTTGCTCCGGGGAGTCTTTATATTTTTTACGAAGTGCAATTAAATCTTTCTTTAATTTTTTAACGGTATCGGCGTAGGAAGGGTCGTTGTAGATGTTATTCATTTCCTTTGGGTCCTTCAATCTATCATACAACTCCCACTCATCAACATCATAGTAGAAATGCACCAATTTAAATTCTTTATTCACAATACCATAGTGACGCTTTACCATATGAACAGATGGATATTCGTAATATTGATAATACACGGCATCTCTAGTCCATTTTTCTTTTTCGCCTTTCAATAAGGGAATTAAACTTTCGCCTTGCATATCACTAGGCGGCTTGATGCCTACAGCTTCTAACATGGTCTGTGCAAAGTCTAAATTCTGTACCATTTCATTTTCTACAGCTCCCGGTTCAACTACATTGGGCCAACGCACTAATAACGGAGTTTTGAACGATTCGTCATAAATAAATCGCTTATCAAACCAACCATGCTCCCCTAAATAAAATCCTTGATCAGAGGTATAGATCACTATGGTGTTTTCCGCCAATCCGCTTTCATCCAAATAGTCCAATAAGCGACCTACGTTATCATCTACCGAAGAAATGCTACCCAAATAATCTTGCATATAGCGCTGATACTTCCATTTCATTTTCTCGGTATCGTTCATTTTTGGCCAATTGTTATAGAAAAAATCGTTGATGGAATCTAACACCGGATCATACAATGCTTTTTGTTCTGCCGTTGCACGGTTATACGGACCGTAAAAACTATTGGGAAATTCCTCCACTACCGGTAAAACCTTACCCTCCATTTTAGCTAAGGTTTCCGGTCTGATCTTACTATCATGACTATACATCATGTGTGTCAACAAATTCATTTCTGCCGTCTTTGCCGCCGATCCTCTATTGCTGTAATCATCAAATAACGTTTCAGGCTCTGGGAAGGTCTTTTTCGTGAACTCCTTAAACTTATCCGGTCTTGGCCACCACGGTCTGTGCGGTGCCTTGTGCAAATACATCATCATAAAAGGTTCGTCATTGGACGCTTCTTCTTTCAACCAATCTAGTGATACATCTGTTATGATATCGGTAACATAGCCTTGCTTGGTTATGGTATCACCATTGGTGACTATAAAATCTGGATTAATATAGTGCCCTTGACCCGGCAAGATCATAAACTCATCTACCCCTTTTGGATTATTGCCAAAGTGAAGCTTACCGAACATCGCCGTTTTATAACCGTTCTTTTTAAAGATTTGTGGAAAGGTCACCTGTGTAGTATCGAACGGAAAATAATTATCCACTTTCCCATTGATATGTGTATGCTTGCCTGTTAATATGGTTGCACGAGAAGGCGCACAAATAGAGTTGGTAACGCTGGCATTGGTAAAAAGCATGCCCTCTTTTGCCAAGCGATCAATATTGGGTGTTTGCAGCAATTTATCGTCATATGCGCTTATGGCCTGATACGCATGATCATCTGACATGATGAAAATAATATTGGGCTTTTTAGCATTGCTTTTTTGCGCCTTAGTTTTAAATGGCAGCAAGAGAAGCAGGACTGCAACAGTTAGGATTATTTTTTTCATTTTGGTTGTTGTTGGTTGTTGTTGTTGTTGGCTTTTGTTTAATTTTGATTGATATTAAAAATAAGGAATATTAAGCCACAAATCTTAATTTCCAAAATGTACCCATTTAATTGATATTTAATTTCGAAGGACTATGTTAATGTATATTTACTTAAAACACTTGTAAGAATCTGTGGACCATTCTTAATCATTACTACAATAAACTAATAAAATGACCTTAGCAAGTTGTGAATTGAGGCATCGTAATTTATGACAGATTTATAATTATTCCGCTCGTATTATTGTTTTTATATCGCACACCTTTAGAACTTCCAATATACCTATTCGATTCCTTTATCGACTTTACAAAATCCATTTTCGATAAAAAATCCATTCCCTTACCACTATAATACTTTTCGTATGATTTAAACAAATGTGATTGATTTACAGTTAATTTTCTACCTTCAATCTTGTAATACCTTTCATTTAATAAATCCAAACCAATTATGGTTTTTATTATTTCAACAATTCTAGGAATGTGATCTAGAGATTCACTCGAATATGAAATACTTTCTATTCTCTCTTTTATTTTACTATTATCCTTAATCTCTTCAAATTGCAGAAGTTGATTAGAATAATAAATATACTGATATAAAGAAATTTCATTAGTCAATCTTTTCGCACGACGAATTGTTGGATGATAAAATGAATTCGCTACTAATATTATTTTAGGTGGCTTGTTAAGTTGCAAGACTATCTTTTTTTCTTCAATAGATAATTCATCAATACGCGAAATAATTAACTCTAAATTTTCCTCAATAAAATCTGAGTAATCAATTGCTTGAATAACTATGTTCCTAGAGTGTTCTTTTTTAAGCTCGAATATCACAAGATTGTTTTCGACTGGATTGTATGCCAGAATATCTATTCGTCCGCTCATCCCAAACAACCTAACATTTCCTTTAATAGCATATTCCGATTTTATAATTTTAAGTTCAGGAAAAAATAAATTGAAATTTTCGACGATTAAACTTTGTAGTTTTTTCTCCGAAATTTCTGTTTCTTCATTTTTTTCCTTTGTCCTAATATCAAAGATCATAGTTTATTAATAGTTACAATATATTACTTCTATCGCATGATTTACAATCGTTTAGCACTCCTACTCTAACACAGAAAACTCTATACTTGAATCTGTGAATACCGTATGTGTCTGGGTTTTAAAATCCGACTCCTCAGCTTCAAAAATATTATCTACATAGGTTTGCGGATTTAAATCTATTAACGGAAACCAAGTACTCTGTACTTGTACCTGTAATTTGTGACCTTTTTTAATGGTATGGAATACATCTTGCAGCTTAATAGTTACATCTGTTTTTTCATTTGGCACAAACGGTTCTGGGTTAGCAAAACTATTTCTAAAACGACCGCGCAATACTTCGCTACGTACCATTAAATGATAGTTGCTCATTTTTAAGTGGTCTTGCATGCCTTCATAAGCAGGTTCATCTGCTGGGTGTACGTCAATGATTTTTACGATCCAATCTGCAGCGGTACCCGTAGTAGCAACTTTTAGCTTCGCCAAAATATCACCCGCCAAGGTCAAATCTTCTTGCATTACGTCAGTTTCAAACACCAGGACATCACCACGGCGAGCTGCAAAACGCTGATCATCGGTCATATATTTTCTTGGTGTAAATACCGTTTTAATATCTTCTGAATATGGAACCGGCTTTTTAATATCACTGATAAACTTTACTTCTTCCACTTCTTTTGGCTCAAAAGTCAGTTCTTGATCTGGAGATAAATACATATCCTTTTTCACGACACCTGCTGGCGGCCAAGTATCATAGGTTTTCCAATCTTTTCTACCGGTATCAAAAACGTAGGCTTCTGGCAAACCGCTATTCTTATCGCCATCACCTTTTAAGAAATGATCAAAGAATTTGGTTTCTATATGTTCTTGGAAAAATTCAGAAATTCCATCGCCAAAATAATAGTTGCCCACAGTATTCTGACCTTTTCTACGTGCCCATCCGCCGTGATCCCATGGTCCAAAAACCAAGGTATTGTAATTATCGGCATTGTACTTTTCTATATTCTTATAGGTTTCTAACGGTCCGTATAAATCTTCCGCATCAAACTCGCCCGCAACTACCATTGTGGCCACTGTTGGCTTTACATCTTTTAAATGCTGGATCAAGCCCTTGCTCTGCCACATTTCATCATAATTTGGATGCTCTTTAAGTTCGTTCCAAAAATAATCATCGGTTACGCCCTCCTTTGCCATACGTGGGGTATCGGCTGTTTCGTATTCAAAAAATCGATCTAAGTTCTTTAACGGTCCTTCATCTAAAAAGAATTGATACTGATCTTCAGTTGGTAAATCAGGCAGTGTATACCAAGCCGTATCTATAGGTTTATCCCCATCTGGTCTTGGTGTACCAAACAATGAAGTAGCCCTAAAATAACTCAATAAATAGGCGCCATTATGGTGGAAATCATCAAAAAAGAAATCGGCAATACTCGCCTGTGGAGATGCTGCCTTTAATGCCGGATGCGCATCTACCACGGCATAGGTAGAATAAAAGCCAGGATACGAAATTCCCCAAATACCTACATTACCGTTATTATTCTCTACATTATTGACCAACCACTCAATAGTATCATAGGTATCTGAACTTTCATCGATATCCTGCTCTGTTTTTTTGTTGGGATTATAGGCGCGCATATTTTCATAATGCCCTTCACTTAACCAACGGCCGCGCACATCTTGATAGACCACTATATAGCCATCTTGCATCATATGAATGTTGGGCGCGATCTTTGATTTAAAATTACCCGCTCCGTAAGGCTGAGAACTATACGGGGTTCTTTGCATTATAATTGGGTACTCTTTTGAAGTGTCTTTTGGCGAATAAATAGTGGTATGTAACGTAACACCGTCACGCATGGCAATATCCACTTCCTTTTTTGTGTAGTTATCCTCTACGTAGGTATCAGAAACCTCGGCATTGGCTACTTTTTGTGTTGTTTTTCTACAGGAAATAAGTACTATAGCTAGTAAAATGAACGTAAAAAACTGTTTGATGGTAAACTTTGACATGTCTTAAAGGTTTGAAATCTTAAAACTAAGAAAGTTTACTACTGTACGGAATAAAATTGAACCGAAAATTGCTAATTTAACTTTAGCTGCCTGTCAATCATTTTTAAATGAGAACAAGGCAAGAAGAATTGGACCGCAATATAACATTTACAGGGAACGAAATATTAAAATAAAGTTTTGATAGGTGGATAGGCACTGTACTTCTCACACAGGAAATTGAGAAAAGCAAACGCATTTAAATCATAAACAACTTTCTCATTAGCATAACAATGCCGGTGAAAAAATCGCTTTTATATTCTTCAATGGTGGTCTCTTTTAGTAGTTGGTCTTTCATTAAAATAGTGTTTAGTTGGATCTAAATTTAATTAGAAAAAGGAATTAATACAACTGTTTCTAAATTTTCTATAGATTTTTCAATTTTAAATTCCGGATTCATTTCTACGGAACGATATTCGTATTTTGAGGTATCTAAAACTACATATTCAGAAATAAGGTCTGTATCTTTTGCACACGATTGCAGCCATATACCAATGAAAAGCGTTAATAGAAATCTGGGCATTTTAAGCATGGCATTCGTAGGTTAAGTTCATATTTTTATAGGTTTTTAAAAGACAAAGACTCTTTTTAACAATGCGGAATACAAGCAGACATTTGGGACTTCAACCGGTATTCACATGGATAATTTTTTTTACAGTACTAACATATTCTTTATCTTTTAACTTGGCAAAATTTGGGGATTCACCAATAATTACAATTCAAATATATGTAATACTTTTCCTACAAAATAGATTTTGTGGTAAAACCATATAATCTTGTTGTGAAGAGGTGTTAATTGGCTTGTATGAATTATTGAACACCAAAAACAACTATAAAAACAATCCTTAATAGCAGCCCAAATACTCGTGATGTTTTTACAATCGTTCCATAAATCAATGCACAAAAAAATGCCCCGTAAAATACGAGGCATTTTTTATTCATTAGATGTGTAAGCATTAACCGTGCAAAACGGTTTCACTTTACTCTTATATGCTAAACGCAGATTTTATCTCTGCTACTTTGTCTAGTTTTTCCCAAGTGAACAATTCCACTTCTTTTTCAATACGACCATTATATGGCGATTCAAAAACCTTGGTAATAGTTCTTGGTTGTTTACCCATATGACCGTAAGCGGCCGTTTCCAAATAAATAGGATTTCTCAACTTCAATCTTTCTTCAATGGCAAAAGGTCTCATATCAAACAACTCAGCCACCTTTCTTGCAATAGCACCATCACTTAACCCAACTTTAGAAGTACCGTAGGTATCTACATAAATAGATGTAGGTTCAACAACGCCGATCGCATAGCTCACTTGTACCAAAATTTCATCCGCAACACCTGCAGCTACCAAATTTTTTGCCGCATGACGTGCCGCATATGCCGCACTACGGTCTACTTTACTTGGATCTTTACCGCTAAAAGCACCACCACCATGGGCTCCTTTACCTCCGTAGGTATCAACAATAATTTTACGGCCCGTTAATCCGGTATCACCATGTGGTCCACCAATTACGAATTTACCTGTTGGGTTAATATGATATTTGATCTGATCATCGAACAATTTTTGGGTCTCTACCGGCAATTGTGCCTTCACCCTTGGAATAAGAATTGATATAATATCAGACTTTATTTTCGCTAACATTTTTTCATCATCGGCATCAAAAGCATCATGCTGTGTGGAAACTACAATAGTATCTATACGCTGTGGCTCATTGGCATCTGAATATTCTAAAGTAACCTGCGCTTTAGCATCTGGCCTTAAATAAGAAATCTCTTTACCCTCTCTACGCAGTTCTGCCAGTGTATGCAAAATCTTGTGTGAAATATCTAACGACAAAGGCATGTAATTTTCGGTCTCACTGGTTGCATAGCCAAACATCATACCTTGATCACCAGCCCCTTGCTCTTCCTTTGCTCCACGGTCTACACCTTGGTTAATGTCTTGAGACTGCTCATGGATCAATGAAATAACTCCACAAGAGTCTCCGCTAAACTGGTATTCACCCTTGGTATATCCTATTTTATTGATGACTTCACGAGCAATGTTCTGTACATCTAAATAGGTATCACTTTTTACCTCTCCCGCTAAAACTACCTGGCCGGTAGTTACCAAGGTCTCACAAGCAACTTTACTTTCTGGGTCAAAAGCAAGAAAATGATCTAATAAGGCGTCACTGATCTGATCCGCAACTTTATCCGGATGGCCTTCACTAACAGATTCTGATGTAAATAAATATGGCATAACAAACTTTTTATTCTATGGAGGGATTTGTATGAATGCCGAAAAGAAGTATGATGCGATAGGTATCTACATCAACTGCTTTAGCATTTTTTTCGCTTTATACCCTAAGGCTAAAACAGAGGTTGCAATCAGTCAAATCCCTCCTCTTTTTTTTTAATTCAGATGCAAAAATAGAAAAAATGTTCTGTTCCTTATCTTAATATGATGTTATTTATTGACCCAATTAAAATTAAGGCTCTTTATCCTGCTAGAATCATCAAATGTTATATATCATATTTTACAGAAAATAGTACATACCTAGGTTGTACAAAATACGCCTGTGTACTAAAGTAGAGTTCATTGGTACTATCCCTATTCAATGTAGTGGTATTCAATAAATTGGTTCCCTTAATGCCATATTCCCAACGGCTATCTTTCTTTTGATAGGTTAAATTAGACTCTAAAAAACTATAGGTATTGGTTATGGTATCTTCCTTATCCGTATAATTATAATAATCATAGTCTACGGTAAAAATAAAGTTCTTTAAAAAACTGGCATCAAAACGGGCATAGGGCCTACTGGTGTAAAAGGTAGTTTCCAAATCACCATTTTCATAATTGTTTACGGTGTACCTATACCCCAACTCCAAGTTAGGCGCATTTTTAAAATTCGTAGAAAGCGCGCCCGTATAATTCTGTGTCAAAGAATTTGAGGTTCGCTGCTCATCATCAACAAGGTTATTGGTGGTAGACCAACCTAAATTACCTTGCACCGATGCTTTTATCTTACCAAAAGTACGCTCATATTTTCCATTTGCCGTAAAAGATTCATCATCGAAATTAGAGTTAATGGTACTACTTACCCTGTTGATACCAACTATGTTCACCCCGCTTTTTAAGGCGTCTATTCGCTTAGTGTATGCCACATTGGCAAAAATATTGGTGAAGTTGAACATGTTGAAACTGAAAAAGTTCAACGACACATTATGGTTCAACGCACTTTCCAGATCGCGGTTACCACTGTACAGGGAATTATAGTTGTTCAACACATAACCCTGAGCAAAATTGCTTACATCTGTAAATGAACGGGTTACTTGATAATTAAATCGTAAGTTTTCTGACTTTTTAAGCTGGGCGTTTATATATACATCTGGCAACAATGACGTTAAATTATCCTTGACCACACTACCCAATTGCTCATTTTTTACATTAAACTGATGTAAGGTTACACCTGGGTTAAACGTGAAAATCCCAGAAATAACTTTATAGTGCAAGCCGGCATAAACATCTGAAACATGAAAGGCAACGTCATTACCAAAATCATCGCCATTCATATTTAAAACATCTTTATTATCTAAAATCTGAAATATGTTCGAATTAAAGTTTTGATTGCTCTGTGTGGTACCCAAAGTTAAATTAATATTGCTTTTGCTACCCAGAACCCTGTAATAATCCACTTTTGCGTCTACCTTATTGGTGACTACTTGTTTTGCCTGATTAATGTTATACAACTCTTGGTTCTCATCTACCGGAAAAATATCTACAAAGGCAAACTCGTTTCTAATTGCTTCATAAAATGGATCTTCATCTTGATACAAATATTGCGCCTCTACGGCAAAAATATTCTTATCGCTCAAAGTATAGTAAATGTTCAGATTTTGATTTACCGATAACGGTTTTTGTTTCTTCACCTCTGCGATCTCATCAGTTATAGATGAAATGGACAGTACGTTTACTTCTTCAGTATCATCAGATTGTTTTAACAATGCGTCATAATCTAACTGAAAACTATCATTTGGCTGATATTTGGCACTCAATTTAGCCAGACCCAAATGTATTGTTTGATCTGTATTTGAGGTAGTACTTTCCACATCATTACTGGCTATGTAAGATGTTACTCCTTCTGATTTTAAAATGGTACCGGTGTACGAATAAATACCGAATCCACTTAAATCTAAACCCTCCATGGGTGCATAGCTAAAATTTGCGGCGGCAAATTTTGTATCAATATCATTTGCCCTGTTATTCTGGGTAGACGAAAGCCCTAAGCCATCTGCCCCCGTAGAAATAGAACTACCTCCTCTTGAATTTAGATTCCTGAATCCTCCGGTAAAATTCCTATAATCATTACGGGTAAAAGGTACTTCACCTATATTGTTAAGATCAGTGATAATATTGATACTGTATTTAGGACTGTAATAAAACAATTTCGGATGGGCCAAATACCTATCATCTGGACCATAACCGGCAGTTAACTCCCCAAACCAAAAATTCTTCTTCCCTTCTTTTAGTTTAATATTCAAGGCCACATTATCATCGTCATTGGTGAGTCCCTTCATTTGTGAAACCTCATTAAAATTACGCAACACCTCTACCTTACTCAAAGCATTGGCTGGAATATTTTCTACCGCCAGTTTACTATCGCCATCAAAAAAGTCTTTGCCCTCTACCATGACCTTGCTCACGGTCTTACCTTCTACCTCAATTTGGCCGTCATCGTTAATTTCAATACCGGGAAGGTTCTCAAGTACATCTTTTAATTTTTTTTCGGTACCGGATACAAAGGAATCCGTATCATACACAATAGTATCCCCTTTTACCGAAACCGGCATTTCATAAGTAACATCTACCTCATCTAATTGTGCCGCCTGCTCTTGCAAAACAATATCCTTAACCGCATCATGCTCCCCAGCGGTAAAAGTAAACGACTCCGGTTTAAAACCAAGATAACTCACTTTAACCGTGTATTGCTCACCAGTTTTCAACTTCAATTTAAATAGCCCTGCATGGTTGGTTATACCGTAAGACTCCAAACCTTGTGTAGCCGTATTGATCGCAATGACGTTGGCCATATCTACACCAACCCCTAAACTGTCCTTAACCGTACCGGACAATGAAATTTCTTGGGCCAAGGCAACAGCAGACGTCACCACTAGCAATAGTGTTAAAAGCACTTTGTTTCTCATGTAATAGGTATAAATTGAAATGAATTAAAAAGCACTTTTATTAGTTTGGCCTACCGCCACCCCGACCACCTCTATTCCTGAAATTCTCTCGCATTTCTTTCATCTTTTCTTGAGAAATCTCATCATACTCTGCCTGGCTGACCTTTTTACCTTTGCTAGGTGCTTTTATTTCCATTTTCTCCGAAGGATTCATTGTAATCTCCGAACACACAATTGTGGTAATATCATCGTTCACCGCCAATATTAACCCCGGCAAACCCCAATACAGACCAGGACCTTGATTTATAGGGATTTCAGGAGTATACCAAGCAACGATCTCTACTTCTTTAATGGTAAATTCAGCTTCTTTCTCCTTCTCTTCATTATCTTGCCCGCCTCTGCCCGGTCTTCTAAAAATGGCACTCATATTAGGTCGCTTTATAGTCTTTGTTGCCGTTGCCTTGAACGCCGTGTAATTTCCTATTTTTCTAGACTCGGTACCCATTTTCCACTCCAAGGTCTCCAACTCATCATCGATTAAGAAAATCTTTCCCAAAAGCTCGTTCTTTATCAAATACCTTTGCTCTTTTATATTTTTATATAAATCGCCATCTGTACCGGCCATAGCTCCAAACCGTGGCCCACGACCACCACCTCTTTCTCCAGGTTGCTCTAATTTCTCCTCTTCTTTATAAATAGATGCTGTTTTATCAAAGCTGAGTATAAAGGTTTTCTCGTTTGCCTTTTTAATACGCTCCATCATCTCCTTTTTTCGGTCCTCTGGTATATTTCGGTTTCCAAAATCAAAATTTACCTGAGTTTTACTCTGGTATACCGCTTTTCCTTGAAAATCTTGTGCATGCAAGTTCATGCCCATGCAAAGGATTACAAAACTTAAAAACCACTTATATATCTTCATGTGTACGTATTAGAATGCTTGTATGACACCAATTTTGGCTTTTGGTTTAATTGAAGTATGTTAATAATTACGTTGCTTTCATTTTTTTTATGCCATACAACAAATATGTTTTTACTTCCTGTTGTTATCTTGTATCTTGTACCATCGAATTCTTCTTGGGAACAAGAACACAACCATTAATCAATTTAATTCTATGCACATAGCAGTTGCCGGAAATATCGGTGCAGGAAAAACGACCCTAACCAGATTACTTGCAAAACATTATAATTGGGAAGCTCATTTTGAAGATGTAGTGGAGAACCCTTATTTAGATGATTTTTACAATCAGATGGAACGTTGGAGCTTTAACCTCCAGATTTACTTTTTAAATAGTAGATACCGCCAAATTTTACAGATCAAGGAAAGCGGTAAAGAAATTATACAGGATAGGACCATTTACGAGGATGCACATATTTTTGCGCCCAACTTACACGCTATGGGCCTTATGACCAATAGGGATTTTCAAAATTACACTAGTTTATTTGATCTAATGGAAAGCCTGGTAGATCCACCAGACCTTCTAATTTACCTACGCAGCTCTATACCTAATTTGGTGAAACAAATTCATAAGAGAGGCAGGGAATATGAAAACACCATTTCCATTGACTATTTGAGCAGGTTGAACGAACGTTACGAAGCTTGGATACATGGCTATAACAAAGGCAATTTATTGATCATTGATGTAGATGATTTGGATTTTGTGGACAACCCAGAAGATTTAGGAAGTATTCTCAATAAAATTGACGCTCAAATCAACGGTCTATTTTAGGTTCATTTTTGCAAAGCCCGAAACCATTGGAAAATTTTGAACATAAAGTTACCCGCTTTCTTCAAGATGGAGTTCCCTTTTTATTTATCATAGATTTTGACAAAACAACGAAACAGGTTTTTACGTTTGAAGAAGCTGCTAACGAAAATATCTTTTTCAATATAAAAGGAAACGGTAATGATGGAAATCTAGCATCTTCATCTTTAGAAAAATTAAATTTTGACCTGAAACCAACATTGGTTTCAGAAGAAATTTACAATGAGGCTTTTTCAACAGTAAAACATGAGTTAAAAACAGGTAATAGCTTTTTATTAAACCTTACCTTTCCAACGGCGCTTGACACCCCGTTAGAATTAAAGGAGATTTACCAAAAAGCGCATGCGCCATATAAGCTTTTATATAAAGATAAATTTGTTGTTTTTTCACCTGAGTGTTATCTTAAAATAAAGGAGGACAACATATTCTCTTATCCAATGAAAGGTACGATCAACAGCAATGTTCCCAATGCCAAAGAGTTGTTGTTATCCAATAAAAAAGAGCTTTACGAGCATAACACCATTGTTGATCTAATTAGAAACGATCTTTCTATGATCGCAAAAAAGGTTAGGGTAAATAAATTTAGGTATGTAGATAAAATTAAAAAAGGAAATCAAGAATTACTACAGACCAGCACGGAAATACAGGGGGAGCTTCCTGAACACTGGAAAGACGAATTTGCCACATTACTATTAAAAACATTACCCGCAGGATCAATTAGTGGGGCTCCTAAAAAGAAAACTTTGGAAATTATCTCAAAGGCAGAAATAACACCACGTGGATTTTACACGGGAATTTTTGGGGTTTTCGACGGACAACAAATCGATAGTGCGGTCAGCATTCGATTTATTGAAAAAATTAACGATACGCTTTTCTACAAAAGTGGTGGCGGTATAACCCACCTCAGCGAAATGGAAGAAGAATATCACGAACTTTTAGAAAAAATATATGTACCCATTATTTGAATCTGTTTGTATAGAAAATAGTGAAATAAAAAACGAACAATACCACGAAGCTAGATTTAGAGCTTCTTATATGCAACAATATAAAACCCACCCTACCTATTCTTTATTTGATGGTATTCACCTCACCAACTTAGACAATACATTAAAATACAAGTTACGTATTGGCTACAAACAGCACGGTACCCGTTTTTCTATTTCCGAATATAAAAATAGCATAGCCACCTCTCTTCAATTGGTTGATGATGATACTATTTCATACACCGTTAAAAGAAACAATCGTAAAAAATTGAACAACCTTTTTAAGCTACGTGACCAATGTGATGATGTTTTGATCGTTAAGAACGGATTTATTACCGATGCCTCTTACGCCAACATTCTACTGACCGATGGCGAACATATTGTAACCCCTTCTACCCCTTTACTTGAAGGCACTTGTAGAGCTAAGTTATTAGATGAAAATAAAATAACGGAAAAAAGAATTACAACGGCTGATTTACAACATTTTAAAAGCTTTCAATTGATCAATGCTCTAAATGATTTTGATGACACCAGATGGATCCCTATCAAAAATATAAAGAATTAAACCCTATATAAATCCGTTTTTCTTGGCGTGCTGTATAGCTTCCTCGGTTTTATTGACCATTAAAAATGGAATATCCTTAAAATCCGCAAAGAGATTTTCTATTCGTGCCATACGTTTGGAATGATTTACGCTACGCAAATAAATAGCTTTTATCCTGCCCGGAAATAGAGTTGATATCTCTTGATAGATATCACCATCTTTTTCACCACTATCACCAATTAAAATAAATGGCAAATTGGGATAAGACATGAGCAAATTGCTGATTTCCTTTTGTTTTTGCGGTTTTTCATCACTCTTCTTTCGCATTTTAAAACTTGCCATACTTCGTAAAAGAACCGGACCTTTAGGGAAATTGTTAGTCTTTAAAAAGAGTTCCAAATACCTGTATAAGTTCCATGGGCTATGGCTTACGTAAAAAATAGGGTTGGCTTCATCGCCAGATTTGCCTAAATGCAATTTTGTATAAAAATCCGAAGCTCCTTCCAATTGAGAACGTTTTGTAGCCCTTTTGAACATGGTATTTATAATAACCTTCCATTTTAAAGAAGATACTACACCTGTATGTAAAATGGTATCATCTATATCACTGATTACCCCAAATTTTGCATTAGCACTGGGTATTAGCATTTCTCCAGGAAACCTATTCTGTAAAAGAATCTCCCTTTTTAATTTGGTATTACTAAATGACAACTCAAATTTGACCCAACCTTCTTCATTTGCCAAATTTTGCAGTCCTTCAATATTCTCATCAATTAAATAATACCCATCATTATCAGTAATACCTTGCACAGTGTTGCCATTTGAAAAAGTAATCTTTATTGGTGCATTTTTAATTTCATCGGTCTCAAAACGTTTCCAGGTATTCTTCATTAAATTGAAAATCCCTTTTTGATCCAAATCGATATTTTCATCTTCAATTGCCCTACCCCTAACGTACAAACGAGTAGCACTCCCATAAGACTGAAAGTTGATGATCTGAAGTTTATCTTTCTTAAAAATACCCATGGCGTTAAAATTACGGTCTTTCAACAACCTTTAAAATATTTATTTGAAGAATTATCAATTTACCAGCCAATCAAAGTCATTAAACTTTTGAAAATATTTTTTTTAGACCGTTCACTCATTCAAAACAAGGGTTAGCTCATTGCTCATTTTAGCGGCAACACCTATGCTATACTTTTAAACAAGTAAAAGGAAAAATAACCTGTCTTGTTCACACAAGTCAAAAAAAATGTAAGATTATGAGATCAAAAAAGAATCCACAAAAAGATCTAAACAAAAAAAGCGGAACATTCTTCGTGATTGGACTATTGTTAGTACTAGCCATGGTATACACCGCCTTGGAATGGAAATCCTTTGACCCCATCAATCAAATAGATGTAGCACTGAACAAGGTTGATGATTCCATTATTGAAGAAGCGACTATTATTGAGTTAAAGGCAACCCCACCACCAAAACCAAAGGTCTTACCTATTGAAATAGAGATCATAGAAGATGATGAACCCATAATCGAAACTGAGGTTATTGCAAGTGAAGTTGACACCGACACGGAAATTGTAGACCCCTCTGATTTTGAAGTTATTGAAGAACCAGAAGAAGTAAAAGTAATTTGGACAACTATTGAAGAGGTTCCTATATTTCCTGGTTGTGAAAGTGCAGAAGACAAACGCGCCTGCTTCAATGAAATGATGCAAAAACACATTCGTAAAAACTTCCGCTACCCAGAGCTAGCTCAAGAAATGGGAATTCAAGGTAGAGTAAATACTCAGTTCATGATTAACAACGATGGTACCATCGGCGCTATTCAAAAAAGAGGTCCGCACGATGTTCTGGAGAAAGAAGCCGTAAGAATTTTATCTAAACTACCTAAAATGACACCAGGTAAACAAAGAGGCTCTGCCGTAAAGGTTTCATTTGCCATACCAATTACATTTAAACTAGAATAGTTTAAAAACAAAAAACCATCAGCTAGGCTGATGGTTTTTTATATAAAGCGGGAAATTATTGTTTATTGATCTCCACTTTTTCAATAGTTACTTCGGTTGCCGTACCCTTCTTTTCAATGGTAGCCTTTTCAAATGCCTTCAGCTTTTCTTCGACTTCGCTCTGAGTTCCGTTGTAAACAACTTCTTCCATAACCAATTTCCCATCAACAGTTGTAGCATAAGTCACAATGGCCTCTGCCAATTGTTCACTTTCAACATTCATTTCTATTGTCACTTCTTTTGTATTGTTCACCATAGCAACTCCATCTTCTGTATGTCCGCCTAAGATTGGTGCAATGACCAAGCCGATCAAACAGGTTAATTTAATCAAGATATTCATTGACGGTCCAGAAGTATCTTTAAATGGATCACCGACAGTATCACCAGTTACAGCTGCCTTATGAGCTTCTGAACCTTTATAGGTCATTTCCCCATTAATTTCTACACCGGCTTCAAAAGATTTCTTTGCATTGTCCCATGCACCACCAGCATTGTTCTGAAAAATTGCCCATAACACTCCGGAAACTGTTACACCGGCCATGTAGCCTCCCAACATTTCCGCAATGGCCAATTTGTTCATTCCGAACAATAATGGAGCAAAAGCAATAACCAATGGAAAACCTATTGTCAACAGACCCGGCAACATCATTTCTTTTAAAGAAGCCTGAGTAGAAATTGCCACACATTTATCATATTCCGGCTTACCCGTACCTTCCATAATACCAGGTATATCCTTAAACTGCCTTCTAACCTCATGTACCATTTCCATAGCGGCCTTACCCACGGCATTCATCGCCAAAGCAGAGAATACTACCGGTACCATACCACCAACGAACAACATTGCCAAAACCGGAGCTTTGAAAATGTTGATGCCATCAATTCCTGTAAACGTAACGTAAGCAGCAAATAATGCCAAAGAAGTTAACGCTGCGGATGCAATGGCAAAACCTTTACCGGTTGCGGCAGTCGTATTTCCTACAGAATCTAAAATATCGGTTCTTTCCCTCACAATTGGTTCTTGCTCACTCATCTCGGCAATACCCCCCGCATTATCAGATATTGGTCCAAAAGCGTCAATAGCCAACTGCATGGCAGTTGTCGCCATCATTGCAGATGCCGCCAAGGCAACACCGTAAAACCCCGCAAAGGCATATGATGCCCATATTGCACCAGCAAACAAAAGAACAGATGGAAAAGTAGAGATCATACCCGTTGCCAAACCTGCAATAATGTTTGTACCGGCACCTGTACTTGACTGTTGAACTATTTTTAAAATTGGGGATTTACCCAACCCCGTATAATATTCGGTCACCGAAGAAATTACGGCACCTACCACCAACCCTACCAAGGTGGCATAGAATACGCGCATAGATGAAATCTCAATTAACCCCTCACCAAAAAATTCCATTTTCATGGTTTCGGGCAACATCCATGTTACTAAGGCAAAACAAGAAATGGCAACTAAAACAATAGATGTCCAATTACCAATGTTCAAAGCACCCATTACCTGAGCTTCTTTCGCCTCATTATCTTTTATTTTAACGAGCATAGTACCAATTATGGATATGATAATTCCAGCACCCGCAATTGCCATTGGCAACAGAATTGGTCCAATTCCGCCAAAAGCATCAGAAATGCTACCGCCCATATCTTTAATTACATAATTACCCAAAACCATTGCAGCCAGCACCGTTGCCACGTAAGACCCGAACAGATCAGCTCCCATACCAGCAACATCACCAACGTTATCACCCACGTTATCAGCAATAGTGGCCGGGTTCCTAGGGTCATCTTCAGGAATACCCGCTTCTACCTTACCTACCAAATCTGCACCAACATCAGCAGCTTTCGTATAAATACCACCGCCTACACGAGCAAACAATGCAATTGATTCTGCTCCTAAGGAAAAACCTGCAAGAGTTTCCAGCACTATGGTCATATCCATAGTAGATGTCCAAACGCCCCCCATAAAAAACTGAAAAAAGGCAATAAAGAATATGGTAAGTCCCAATACGGCCAAGCCGGCTACACCAAGTCCCATAACCGTACCACCGCCAAAAGAAATTTTTAATGCATTTGGCAAACTAGTACGTGCTGCCTGTGTAGTACGCACATTGGTCTTAGTTGCTATTTTCATTCCAATATTACCTGCATATGCAGAAAATATAGCTCCAAATACAAAGGAGATTACAATTAGCCAATGTGTTGTTGGGACAACAAAAGAAACAATTGCAAGTAAAACACTCACTATAACCACAAAAATTGATAAAAGTTTATATTCTGCACTTAAGAAAGCCAAAGCCCCTTCATAGATATAATCTGATATTTCTTTCATTTTTCCATCTCCGGCATGTTGTTTTAATACCCAAGATCTTTTAATACCCATGTAAATTAGGCCTAGTACTGCCATAAGAATTGGCATGTAAATCATTGTTGACTCCATTTAATCTGTTGTTAGTTGTTAGAAATTTATCTGACTAATGTAGTAAATTAGAATAGAATAAAAAAAGCCACTTTTCTTTATGAAAAGTGGCTTAAATGAAGTGAAATATTATTTATATCATAAAAGTTCGCTTTGCCTTGTGCTCGCTCTTATCATATCTTTCTACACATTCGTGGTAAATTTCAACGGCTTTCTCCGCATTGCTCCACCCACCGGTATCTACTTTTTTCTCCTCTAAATCTTTGTATACTTGAAAGAAATGCTCAATTTCCTTTAATCTATGCGGGTTTAGGTCACTAATATCATTATTGTTACTCCATATTGGATCAGAAACCGGTACACAGATTATTTTTTCATCTGGTCCTTTTTCATCTGTCATATGGAAAACACCTATAGGTTTTACTTCCATTACCGTCATTGGATAAACAGGTTCTGTACCCATTACCAAAACATCTAATGGATCTTTGTCCAAAGCCAAGGTTTCTGGAATAAATCCGTAATCCCCTGGGTACATCATTGAAGAAAACAACATACGATCAAAACGAATTTTATGTAGATCAAAATCGTATTCATACTTGTTTCTACTTCCTTTCGGAATTTCTATTAAAACATCAAAGGTTAGTCCTTTTTCTGTAGCCATATTTAAAAGTTGTTTAATTTATAGTTTGTATTGAAACGTTGCTTAGTTGTTATAATTGTAAAAATTAGCTGAATTAAAAGACAAATCCAAAAGTTCCTGTTACACCAAACTTTCTAGCATCTGGATTCTCTAAATAGTTTCCCCTAAAATTGAAGTCCAATCTAAATACCTTGAAAATATTTCCAATTCCAAAAGAATACTCATAATATACTTTTTCCGATGGTGCCATTAAAGGTATATTTACGGTAGCAGGAGCACTCAACGCTATGTTCTCATCAGACAAATCTCCCCACACTCCGCGTATAGCCACTAATTCCCTTAAATTGAACTTTCTTAAAAATGGAATCCTTGAAAAGAACCTTCCATTAAAATTATGTTGCAAATGTACTGCAGCATAGGTATCTGTCACAAATTCATAGAAATCTAAATTTGGAAATGTTCCATAATTAGAGAAAAAAGTTTGGTTGCCCGGCACCACACTCAACAAGCCCAAAGGCACCTCACCAAAGGTTTTACCCAACTCTACCGTACTTAGCAATCTACCAAATCCGCCCAATTGCCAAGGTTGACTATATGAAAACTGTAACTTACTGTAATCAAAATCACTATCAAGAACGCCTTTGGTTCCCTTGGTATAATTCAGTAAAATAGTGCTATAGGTATCATTGACATCTCTACGCTCAACTCCAAAGCCAATGGTTTTCTTACCCGGGGTATATAATAAAAGAGCATTAAAATCAAACTGTCGTATTTCTGACGAAACACCTGTTGGAGATTCAGGATCTGCATAATCTAAACTAAAATCACCGGGCAAAGCAGAACTCAAGGTTCTAAAGGTACCACCTACAGAGAGTTTTAAATTGGTTAACGGCTCTATTTCAAAATTCAATGCACTTAGGTTGATATTCGTCAACCTGTTATTAGCACCTACTGTCAATAAAGATGATGATGCTATGCTACGCCCTAAAACATCATTAGTAGCGGTCAAACTAACCCCAAGTTGCTCTATATCCCTTCTATTCCCCCCAGAAATGATCAGTCTACTGTTTTTATCGATGAGCATTTTACCCGCCAAGCCATGTTTGAACTTGTGATCCTTAAACCCATATGCCGTATACCCTTCTATACGCCATAGGTCATTTTGGCCAAAATACGTTCTAGCACCAAGTCTAACCCTAGCACCTTCGGCATTATTGTACCCAAAAAAATCATATACCGAACCCAGGTCCAAATTCCATTTATCGACCTCAACATAACCAGACCCCAGTATGCTGACCAGATTATAATAAGTCTTGAATTTTGGCACCGTCTTCAAGGTGTCAAGCAATTTATAAATTCCCTGTTCGTCTTTATTTAAGCTTTCCAATCTATTTTTTTGCCAAAACTCATCATCCTTGATAATTTGGGTAACATCTAAAGGGTTACGATCTTTTCTATAAGCTTCCTTTGGCTTTGGCTTATTGAATTCGTAATTATCATACACCGTAGTTCTTTTGCCATAAAGTCCTTTAGACTCCTCCTTTTTATTGAAACTAAAGTCGCTCAACATATAATCTCTTTTTAAAAGAAATACAGAATCGTTGACCACATCGAAATCTTGTTCAATGTAAATTTCTTTTACCCAGTTAATGTTGGCACTTTTGGTTACCTGTAAATTGATGTTCTTAATTGCCCAAGTAGAATCATTTACCCAGAAATCTCCCTTAAAGGTCAATTCATTTTTACGGCGAGGATAGTATACAATATTATAACACCATTTGTTATCAATAAACGCACTGTCCCTTAGCGCATAGTTATAGACATCTACCCCAGTTTTGGACAAAGGACTCGTAAAACTTTTATCGAAAAATTTAAGGTAGTTGTTATAGACATCGTATTCTTGATACAAATCCTTTACAAAAGCTATTATTGCTTGATTATTCTCAAAACCTGAGTTTTTATTCCCTAGAACATCTTCTTTCTCTTCCTTGATCTTATTATCGCCATAGACTTTAGAAAAAGTCTCGTTCAAGAAAATTGGTAAATAGGTTTTACCCGTAATACGTGAGGTATCCAAATCTTGAAAAACAAATTCAAGACCCTTAAACACTTTACTTTTAATTAGGGCGCTGTCAATGGTATTTAAATCAAATTCTACCTTTTCATACTTATCAAAAGCATATTGATCAAATTGGCGAACCCCATTCTGACGTTTTTTTGCCCAGATTTTTCTAAGGATATCGACTGCCGGATTATTCTTTTTAGATTGCTTACCCGATATTAGCACCACCTCATTTAACTGCTCAGCAGCTTCGACCATAATGATTTTCAGGTCATAAGAGACTTTGTTTTTTAATTCAAGCTCATACTCGGTGTAACCGATAAAAGATATAATTACCGTATTATAATCATTTTCAGATTCCAAATAGAACCTACCATTATCATTGGTAATGGTACCTTCTGTGGAATTTTTAAAGAATACATTGGCAAAGGATACAGGTTCACCTTGCTCGTCTACAACCATGCCACCAATTTTGGTTTGCCCCTGCAGTATAAAAAAGCTTAGACTTAAGATTATAAAAAATATCCCTCTCATTAAAATACGTAGTTCAATAATATTGTTTTGTGGCAAATAGCATACCAATAAAAAAAGCTTCTCCAGACTTGGTCGGAGAAGCTAAGGTACTTTACAATATTTATATCTTATTTGTATAAAACTTTTTTAACAGCGTTTACCACATCTTTGTGATTAGGCAACCACTCCTCCAATAATACCGGAGAATAAGGTGCAGGTGTATCTGCCGTGTTTATTTTTACAATAGGAGCATCTAAATAATCAAATGCATGCGCCTGAACGTGATAAGTTACCTCTGTTGCTACGTTACCAAACGGCCAAGCCTCCTCTAAGATGACCAATCTATTGGTCTTCTTTACTGATTTTAAAATAGCTTCGTAATCCAATGGCTTTACAGTACGTAAATCTATTATTTCACAGCTAATGCCATCCTTCTCCAATTCATCGGCAGCCTTATCCGCCTCTTTAATGATCTTACCAAAAGAAACTATGGTAACATCTTTACCTTCTCTACGAATATCCGCAACACCTAATGGAATGGTATAATCACCTTCTGGAACTTCACCTTTATCACCATACATTTGCTCAGACTCCATAAAAATAACCGGATCATCATCTCTAATGGCAGCTTTTAATAATCCTTTTGCATCGGCAGGGTTAGATGGTACAACCACTTTAAGCCCTGGACAATTAGCATACCAACTTTCAAACGCTTGTGAATGCGTTGCCGCTAATTGACCTGCAGATGCAGTTGGCCCTCTAAATACAATAGGGCAAGGAAACTGACCACCGGACATTTGTCTGATCTTGGCAGCATTGTTGATTATTTGATCAATACCTACCAAAGCAAAATTGAAGGTCATGAATTCTATAATAGGTCTGTTCCCCGTCATGGTGGAACCAACCCCTATACCAGCAAAACCAAGCTCGGAGATTGGAGTATCAATTACCCTTTTTGGGCCAAATTCATCCAACATTCCTTTAGAAGCCTTGTATGCGCCATTATATTCCGCTACTTCTTCACCCATCAAATAGATAGATTCATCCCTCCTCATTTCTTCGGACATGGCCTCGGCTATTGCTTGCCTAAATTGTAGTGTTTTCATGTATGGTAAAATTATTCTTTGTTAAATGCTAGAAAGCAAGCAAAAATAGGAAATATAATATCAAAAAATAGAATGCCAGATTTAAAAAAAGTTATAAAATTTACTATGCATGCATAGTAAATTTGGATTTTATTAGCTATCTTCGTCACCATTAGATATAAAGTTTTTACTCATGAAGATATTAGTTTGTATAAGTAATGTTCCAGATACGACGTCCAAAATTAATTTTACGGATGGCGATACTAAATTTGACACCAATGGTGTACAGTTCGTAATTAACCCAAATGATGAATTTGGACTGACCAGAGCTATGTGGTTCAAAGAAAAACAAGGTGCATCAGTACATATTGCAACTGTTGGAGGACCAAGTGTTGAACCTACAATGCGTAAAGCACTGGCTATTGGAGCAGATGAAGCTTTTAGAATAAATACCGAACCTACAGATGGTTTCTCGGTAGCCCAACAATTAGCCGAAGTGGTTAAGAACGGTGGTTACGATCTAGTAATCGGCGGTAGAGAATCTATTGATTACAATGGCGGAATGGTGCCTGGGATTTTGGCATCGTTAACGAACATGAATTTCATCAACTCTTGTATTAGCCTTGAAATTGATGGTGACAATGTTACCGCAGTTAGGGAAATTGATGGTGGAAAAGAAAAATTGACAAGTAGTTTACCATTAGTAGTTGGTGGCCAAAAAGGACTTGTAGAGGAAAGTGATCTTCGTATACCTAATATGAGAGGTATCATGATGGCAAGAAAAAAGAGCCTTACCGTGGTTGAGCCTGTTGATGCTCTTAAAGCAACCGAGGATAAAAAATTCGACAAACCAGCTCCTAAAGGTCAAGTTAAACTAGCCGATAGTGTAGATCAATTGGTTGATTTATTGCACAATGAAGCAAAAGTCATTTAATCACCTTTTTATTAGGTAAACATTAAAAACAAAAGAAAAGATGTCAGTTTTAGTATATACAGAATCAGAAAAAGGAAAATTTAAGAAGAATGCGTTCGAAGTAGCTTCTTACGCCGCTGAAGTTGCCAAAATGATGGGCACTACCGTCACGGCAATATCATTCAACAGCGAAGAAAACGATAGTTTAGGAAACTACGGGGTTTCCAAGGTGTTGAACGTGAAAGACGAGGCACTTGCAACATTTAACGCAGGCGCTTACGCAACAACCATAGCCGAAGCCGTAAAAAGTACAGATGCCAAAGTGGTCATCTTAAGTTCTAGCACAGATACCAAGTATTTAGCGCCACTATTGTCCGCTAAATTATCTGCAGGCTACGCACCTAATGTAGTTCAAGCTCCAGAAAGCACTTCACCATTTATGGTCAAAAGAACAGCTTTCAGTAATAAAGGCTTTGCACACACACAAATAGATACCGATATTAAAATTGTTGGTGTATCAAATAATGCGTTTGGCGCTCACGAAAACAGTACAGATGTTTCGGTCGAAGAATTTAGCGCCGCTACCGATGGCATTACCAATGACACAAAATCCATTGAAGTAGATAAGGTTGTTGGTAAAGCAACCATTGCCGATGCCGATATCGTAGTTTCTGCAGGTAGAGGTCTTAAAGGACCGGAAAACTGGGGAATGATAGAAGAATTGGCAGATGTACTAGGTGCCGCTACAGCTTGCTCCAAACCTGTTTCAGATCTTGGCTGGAGACCTCATGGTGAACACGTTGGACAAACAGGAAAGCCGGTTGCCAGTAACTTGTACATTGCCATTGGTATATCTGGAGCCATTCAACATTTAGCCGGTGTAAGTGCCTCTAAAACCAAAGTTGTCATCAACAACGACCCTGAAGCTCCTTTCTTTAAAGCTGCAGATTATGGAATTGTTGGAGATGCCTTTGAAGTAGTTCCTCAATTGATTGAAAAATTAAAGGATTTTAAAGCACAAAACGGCTAAATTTTTGTTATTTTGTGCCCCTTAAAGGGCTGTTCGGATAATTGGAGCCCAAGTATTCGAACAGCCTTTTTTAGTTTAAAATCTATGAGTCTAGTACGATTAAAAATAAAAGGAATCTCTTACAGTCAAACCCAAAATGGTGCATACGCACTTATTTTGAACGAGGTTGAGGGTGACAGAAAGTTACCAATTGTTATTGGTGCTTTTGAAGCACAGTCTATAGCCATAGCCCTAGAGAAAGAAATAAAACCCCCAAGACCGCTTACACACGACTTGTTTAAAAACTTTTCAGATAGGTTTGATATTGTAATCAAACAAGTCATTATCCATAAATTGGTAGATGGGGTATTCTATTCTAGCATAATTTGCGAAAGAGATGGTATAGAAGAAATTATTGATGCAAGAACCAGTGATGCCATTGCCTTGGCACTACGCTTTAACGCCCCGATTTTCACCTATAAAACCATTTTGGACAAGGCAGGTATATTCTTGAAGTTTTCCTCTAAAGAGAAAGACCAGAAAGAAAGTGACGACAGCATTATGGTAGATGAAATACTACAGGAAGGTGAAACGGTTGAGATAGATTCTGGTGCTACCGATGGCTACACTGAACTAACCATTGAAGAACTTGAGGCTGAATTAAAAAAGGCGGTCACCAACGAAGACTACGAAAAAGCGGCAAAACTGAGAGATGAAATCTCTAAACGCAATTAAACATTAAATTATAGTTTATGAAAAAGGGCAAATGGCTGCTATTTTTTGCACTAATTCTTACCACAATTACATTTGCTCAAGACGTAGACGTAACCATACCAGTAGAAAACGCAACCGATACTACTTTGGTTGAAGACGTTTCCGCTAACAATGTAATGGACATGGAAATCAACGAAGGATTTAGCCTCAACAGTCTGGGAAGAGGCATTTTAGGTATGCTGGTTCTTTTACTATTAGCTTTTTTATTCAGTTCAAACAGAAAGGCAATTAATTGGAAAACGGTAGGTATTGGTCTGGTATTACAATTGGTCATTGCTATTGGAGTTTTAAAAGTGCCTTTTGTACAGTTAGTTTTTGAACAAATAGGTAAAATTTTCGTAAGTATTTTAGAATTCACACGTGCCGGCAGCAAGTTTCTTTTTGAGGGGCTTGTAGTAGACACTGGTACTTTTGGATATATTTTTGCTTTTCAAGTATTACCAACAATTATATTTTTCTCTGCATTAACATCGCTATTGTTCTACTTAGGACTTATACAAAAAGTGGTAAAGTGGCTTGCTTGGGCACTTTCAAAAACATTGGGCATATCTGGACCGGAAAGTCTTTCGGTCGCAGGAAATATTTTTCTTGGTCAAACCGAAGCCCCACTTCTAATAAAGGCCTATTTAGAAAAGATGACACGTTCAGAAATTCTACTGGTTATGATCGGTGGCATGGCTACAGTTGCCGGTGCAGTATTGGCAGCATATATAGGTTTTTTAGGTGGCGAAGACGAAATATTACAATTAGTTTTTGCCAAACATTTGTTGGCAGCATCCGTTATGGCAGCTCCTGGCGCTATTGTCATCTCCAAAATGTTATATCCGCAAACCGAAGAAGTTAACAGTGATGTACACGTTTCTTCAGAAAAAATTGGTGCCAATGTTCTTGACGCTATTGCAAACGGCACAACAGAAGGCTTAAAACTTGCTGTCAATGTAGGCGCCATGCTTTTGGTATTTGTTGCTATTATCGCCATGGTCAACGGTATATTGGAATGGACTGGGGACTTGACCCATCTTAATGGTTGGATTGCTAATAACACCTCATATTCAAAGTTTTCACTAGAAGCTATACTTGGTACTATTTTCGCTCCTTTAATGTGGCTCATAGGTGTTGCCAATGAGGATATTATGCTAATGGGGCAGTTACTGGGCATAAAGCTAGTAGCGAGCGAATTTGTAGGCTACATTCAATTAGCAGAATTAAAAGATATTACCACAGGTGCCAATTTAACGTATAACAAGTCTGTAATAATGGCTACGTATATGTTATGTGGTTTTGCAAATTTTGCATCAATAGGTATTCAAATCGGTGGTATTGGATCCTTAGCACCAGGGCAAAGAAAGACTTTATCTGAATTTGGAATGAAAGCTGTTTTGGGCGGGTCATTGGCTTCTTTACTTTCTGCAACAATTGCGGGTATGATTTTAGGATAAGCGATCTTGCCATAATAATTTTAGTTAATAAGATTTTATAACCCGTACTTTATTCTCACTTCAAAAATTCATCTAAATAGTATTTTTGTATTCCGCCCATAAATATATTCGGCGTTATATTTAATTCTATTGCTATGAAACAGTATCACGACCTTTTAAAACATGTTCTTAAAGAAGGAAACCAAAAAGGTGACCGTACAGGAACCGGAACTAAAAGTGTTTTTGGATATCAAATGCGTTTTGACCTCAGCGAAGGCTTCCCAATGGTAACTACCAAAAAACTGCATTTAAAATCAATTGTACATGAACTATTGTGGTTTTTAAAAGGTGATACCAATATTAAATATTTACAAGAAAACGGCGTTCGTATTTGGAACGAATGGGCAGATGAAAACGGTGATCTTGGACCTGTATACGGTCATCAATGGCGCAATTGGAACAATGATGAAATTGATCAGATCAAAGAGGTTGTACATTCCTTAAAAACAAACCCCAATAGTAGAAGAATGTTAGTTTCTGCATGGAACCCAAGCGTACTGCCAGATACTTCTAAATCTTTTTCTGAAAATGTAGCTAACGGTAAAGCAGCATTACCACCATGCCATGCCTTCTTTCAGTTTTACGTTGCAGATGGCAAACTTTCATGTCAATTATACCAACGTAGTGCAGATATATTCTTGGGTGTACCTTTTAACATTGCTTCCTACGCTTTGTTCACCATGATGATGGCACAGGTTTGTGGATACGAAGCGGGCGATTTTATACACACTTTTGGTGATGCCCATATCTACAATAATCATATGGAGCAGGTTGAACTACAACTCAGCAGAGACCCTAGACCATTACCGAAAATGAAAATAAATCCTGATGTTAAAGATATTTTCGATTTTAAATTCGAAGATTTTTCACTAGAAGACTATAACCCGCATCCCCATATAAAAGGGATAGTAGCTGTTTAGTATCAATTTCTTAATTTATAAGGTCAAAACCCATTGAGCAATTTTATTTAACTTACAATAAAATTGTTTTCATGGTCAGCACTGATACGTTCTTAGATTTCTTTATTGAAACTAGAGAGCACACCGAGGCTATTTGTAAGCCCCTAGAAATTGAAGATTATGTGGTACAACCCATAATTGACGTTTCTCCCCCAAAATGGCACCTAGGTCACACCACTTGGTTTTTTGAAGAATTTATACTAAAATCTTACGATTCTTCGTATCAAATATTCGATGAAGATTTTTCGTTCGTGTTCAATAGTTATTACGAAACCGTAGGCAAACGCGTTGTACGTGCCGATCGTGGTAATTTATCTAGACCTTCCGTTAAAAAGGTGTATGAATATAGAGATTATGTTACCAAGGCAATGATAAAATTGCTAGAATCTGACACAAACGGAACATTGTTAGAAGTTCTTGAAATTGGAATTCATCATGAAAAACAGCATCAAGAATTATTACTTACAGATATAAAATACATTTTAGGAAACAATCCTTTATTACCTAAATATTCAGACTCATTTATAGAATACACTGCTGATAAAGATGAACAACGTTGGCTTCATATGAAAGAAGGTATTTATGAAATAGGTCATAATTCCACAGATTTTTGTTTTGATAATGAATTAGGAAGACATAAAGTATACCTACATGACTATCAAATCTCTAACAGACTAGTTACCAATGCAGAATATATTGATTTTATAAAAGAAGATGGCTATAAACGTTTTGACCTGTGGCATGCAGCCGGTTGGGACTGGGTGCAACAAAACAATGTAAACTCACCCTTATATTGGCATGAAATTGATGGAAAATGGCACTATTATAGTCTTAACGGACTAACCGAAATTGACTTAAACGCTCCCGTTACACATATTTCCTACTTTGAGGCATTTGCATATGCCCAATTTAAAGACTGCAGAGTACCCACTGAATTTGAATGGGAAGCCGCACAACATTTGTTCAAATGGGGACAACGCTGGGAATGGACAGAAAGTGCATACCTACCCTACCCTAATTACAAAAAAGTAGACGGTGCTTTGGGCGAATACAACGGCAAATTCATGGTAAACCAAAAAGTGCTTAGAGGTAGTTCTGTAGCTACACCCAATAAACACGCAAGACATACATATCGCAATTTTTTTCAAACAGATTTAAAATGGCAGTTCACCGGTATAAGGTTAGCCAAATAATTACGACATACTAATTATGCAAGACACTAACATAGCACCAACCGTTACAACTGAATTCGAAAAAGAGGTGTATTCCGGTTTAATCGATTACCCTAAACACCTATCGTCAAAATATATTTATGACAAAAAAGGAGATAAGCTTTTTCAGGATATCATGGCAATGCCAACCTATTACTTGACCAATTGCGAATATGAGATTCTTGAACAAAACAAACACGAAATTACAGCACTATTTTCCGGTTCTGGCACCTTTGACCTAATAGAGTTAGGGGCTGGTGATGGTAAAAAAACAAAAATTCTTTTAAAAGAATTCAGTGATAAAAAAATAGATTTTACCTACGTGCCTATAGATATAAGCAACAACGCCTTAAATCAACTACATGACTCCTGCAAAATAGAATTGCCAGAAGTTAACGTACAGCCTTTTCAAGGAACTTATTTTGAAGCACTGAAAGAGATAAATACTAGAAAAAACAGAAAGGTCATTCTATTTCTCGGCTCAAATATTGGCAATCTTATGCATGACCAAGCCGTTGGGTTTATGGAAAAAATTCAGCAACTCATGCAGCCTAACGATTTACTTTTAATGGGTTTTGACCAAAAAAAGAATCCACAGACCATTTTAGATGCCTACAATGACCAAGAAGGAATTACAGCTGCATTCAATAAAAATATACTAGCAAGAATCAATAGTGAGCTCGAAGGCAATTTTGATTTAGAACAGTTTTTACATTGGGAAGTTTACGACCCCGAAACCGGAACCGCAAAAAGCTTTTTGGTGTCTAAAACTGAGCAAACCGTGAGAATTGAATCTTTAGATCATACAGTTCATTTTAAACAATGGGAAACCATACACACAGAAATTTCCCAAAAATATGATGACCAAATTATTGACTGGCTAGCCAAAGAATCTGGATTACAGTTAACCACAGCTTTCCAATCCAAAACACATAGCTACAAAAATTGTGTATTTAAAATAGCTTAGCATTTATCTAAATATAAAAACAATAGAGCCCTTCAAAAATTGAAGGGCTCTTATATTGTACACTCGCTATTATTCTACAACTCTAAAACTGCATTTTCAGAACCAGCATAATCATTCCATTGGTAACGATCTGCCTGCGCATCGTTTATGTACTCGCCATCAACAAGGTACTTAAATTCAAAAGAGTTCTCTTTAGGTAAATCAAAAGTCCCTTTAAAAGAACCATTCTTTTGTTTCTTTAATTCACTCTTTTTTGCATTCCAATTATTGAAATCACCTACTACAGCCACCTTTTTTGCATCTTCTGGAGATACCGTAAAAGTAACCTTACATACTGGCTTAGTTTTTAAATACTTCTTTGCAATTGCCATGATACAGAATTTAATATTTTAGGCAAAATTAGCATATTAAAACACTCATTTACAATGGATAAGACATTTTTATCAAATTCTCAAAATTTAAATCCTTTATAGAAGGACAATGAAATTTTATCCTACAAAATTACTTAATCACGAAAGCTATCTGCCTGTTTTCAAGATTTTTACAATGGCATCTATTTCCGATTCAGTATTATAAAAATGAAAACTTAACCTAACACCATCACCTCGCTGAGCGCAAAAGACATCGTTCTCCAATAATTTTTGATACATCGCATCATTGGCTTTAATATTAAATATAGTACTATGGCTTTTTCTGTTTACAACCCTATCAGTCAAAAGCCCTAATTTTTTAAATTCGGTTTTCGCCATTAACGACAAATTACCGTTATGCTCCGCTATCCTTTCCATACCAATTCTTCCAAAAAAATCAATGGAGAATTTTAAACTTCCAAAATTCATGGATGAAAGGTGGCCAGGTTCAAACTGTTTTGCAAACCGAATTGAATTCTTCTTATCAAAATTTCCATCAGCAGCATTAAATCCAATAGTATTCAAATCAAATTCATTTTTAACTTGATCAGAAAAAAGCATAAATCCATTACCATAGCCTGCCAATAACCATTTGTATGCGCTAGCCCCCAACACATCTATACCAGAGTTGTTAAAATCAAAATTGGTACTACCACAGAACTGGGTTCCATCTGCTATAATAAGTACACGAGGATACAGTATTTTTATTTTTTTCAGAAACTCGAGGTCAATTGAAAACCCATCTAACCATTGTACAAGGCTCAAGGCCAAGACATCTATCTTGTTGTTTTCTATTTTTTCCTGAATCTCCTCTTCTACATGTTCGGAAAGTTTTACATACTCAATATCATACCCTCTTTTTTCAAAACTCCAGTTCAATGAAGGGTAATCATCTTCTACAAGTAATATTTTCTTTTTAACATCTAAACCTTCTAAAAGAACATTTAGTCCAGAAGAAAAATTATTGACCAATGCTACGTTTTCTCTTTTGCAATTAAAAAACGTACCTACCGCAGAACGCGTGTTCGATATTACCTTTAGCGCCTCTCCTCGCATATCACTACCGGAAAGTAAAAAATCTAAATCATGCTCTTGACGCCAATCCAATAACGAATCATACAACGGGCCGTACACAGCGGTATTTGCGTAAATTCCTTTTCTTAGCACAGGGAATTCTTTTCTAAATTTATCCATAGGTTATAGCGTATAATACAATTCGTGTATCTTTATATCAAAGATAGCAAGAGTATGTTTTCCAAGAATAAAAACACATCCAAATTAGACATAGAGCAACATGAATTGTTAGAGAATGCTCAAAAAAGAGTACGACAAAAAAAACGACTCTATACTCATTTTGTAATCTTTCTTGTAGGCAGTGTCTTTTTGGTACTGATCAATAAAATCTTAAAATACGGGCAAGAGTACAATTGGTTTGTTTGGGCAATTACCTTTTGGGGCTTTCTATTTGTTTTGCATGTTTTCAATGTCTTTATCACCAATAAGTTCATGGGCCAGGACTGGGAACGATCGCAGCGCGAAAAATTAGTGGAAAAACAAAAACAGCGAATTTCTAAATTACAAAAAGAAGTTGAAGAAGAATTGCCATTACCTGAAGCCTTAGAAATTGAACCTAAAAAAAAACTGCTTTGAAAACACTTATAATGATTGCCGCAGCAGCGGAAAATAATGCCTTGGGCAAAGACAACGATCTGCTTTGGCATCTACCAGATGACTTTAAACGTTTTAAAAAACTAACCACCGGACATAAAATTATTATGGGAAGAAAAACGTTTGAAAGTTTTCCTAAACCACTACCAAACAGAACCCATATAATCATCACAAGAGATAAAAATTACACTACTGATTATGATGAATGTATAGTAGTCCATTCCTTGGATGAAGCTATTGACCTCGTAAAAAATGAAATTGCCTTCATTATTGGCGGTGGTGAAATTTATAAACAAGGCGAAAAGAAATCAGACAAGATAGAGCTTACACGTGTACATGGTGTTTTTGAAGATGCAGATACGTATTTCCCTGAAATTGATGAAAACTATTGGATGCTAACCACACAAGAGTTTCATCCGGCTGACGAAAAACACAAACTTTCTTTTACCTATTTGACATATGTAAAAAAAGACAACGTACTTAAAAATCTTTAGATTGAACAGTGTATTTAACTGTTGTACTTTCTATTATTGATGACAGTACTGTTTCATCTCCATTAGTATAAAATTGGTGGGAACCCAATTTAGTGGCATTCGACAACAAACCGTTCTTTTCCAATACGATTTTGGTCTGTCTGGCCACAGCTTCTCCAGAATCTATAATTGTGACATGCTCTGGCAACATTTTTTTCAAAAGTGGAATAAGATATGGGTAATGGGTGCAACCTAAAACAAGATAATCCATACCTTGATCAAGCATAGGCTTTATATAACTTTCTAAGAGTCGATAAAGTTCTTTACTTCTTAACTGACCATTCTCTATCATTTCCACTAGACCGGTACCACGTTGTTCTAGAACGGTAATTCCTGCAGCGTGATTTTTGGTGGTGCTATGAAACAAACTACTGGACAATGTACCCTTTGTTGCCAAGATTCCGATAATTTTGGATTTGGTATTGATAGCCGCTGGTTTTATAGCAGGCTCTATACCAATAAAAGGTAGGTTATAATTGGACCTTAAATAGCTAATTGCATTAGTCGTTGCCGTATTACAGGCAACGACAATTAATTTACAATTTTGATTCAATAAATATTCAGCATTCTTAATGCTCAGCTCTAGAATACGTTCCTGAGATTTTTCTCCATAAGGAGCATATTTACTATCAGCCAAGTAAATACAATTTTCATATGGCATTAATTCTTGAATTTCACCCCATATGGACGTACCACCAATACCCGAATCAAAAATACCTATAGGCCTGTCATCCATATTATTTTAATACCTCGGTTATAGGTTTACCTGTAGTACCGTTCGGAAAAGAAATACCCAATAGCGCCGATATAGTTGGTGCAATATCCGGTATTTCAGTTCTATTTACGGTTGAACCTGGCTGTATACCTTTTCCATAAAATAATAATGGGGCATGTGTGTCATATATTTGAGGAGACCCATGAGTAGACCCTGTAGTGCTATAGGAAATATACCCTGGCTTTAAAACGATCAATACATCACCAGATCTTTTTTGATTATATCCATTTTGTAAAATATAAGGTATACCAGATGTATAATCATTACTCCACATTTGATTTGCGGTATACACCCTATCAATTGCATCATATTCCAAAACCTCTTGTGCTATTTCGATTTGCACTTCTGCCAAACTCAAATCTAAGTTTTTTACAATTTTATGATCTAAGAATATTTGATCATTAGAGTAATTTTTAATAATATCTTCCGTACCATATTTATATTGTAAAAACTCTTTCAATCTCTTTTTATTTGCAGCCGTATCAACATAACCAGATGGTATTTTTTCGCTTTTTAAATAGGTAGGCACTTCAACAGCTCCATGATCTGCCGTAAGAAACAAAGTATATTCTCCTTCACCTACATTTTTGTCCAATGCTTTGAACAGCCTAGCTAAATCTTCATCTAACCTTAAATAAGTATCTTCAATTTCCTTAGAATTAACCCCAAACATATGCCCCACATAGTCTGTACTTGAAAAGCTTACTGCCAAAAAATCGGTAATATTGTCTTTACCCAAGTTTTCCTGTTGCAGTGCTTCTATTGCAAAATCTGCGGTCAAAGAATTACCAAACGGGGTTGCTTTTATTATATCAAATTTTTTGGTTTTATCTAAAAGCTCAACAGGTTTGTGAGGGAAAGAAGTAGAGGTTTCACCTTCAAATTTTCCTTCAAAAAGATTATTATCAATTCCGCTTTCTCTGTATCCTTTAATATCTCTAAGAGTATTCCATTCTCTTTTATACGATTGAGCGGTACCAGAGGTATTAAAATCGTTCACCCATTTTGGTAATTGACTCATATAATACGAGCTCGTAACCCACTTACCTTCATCACCGCCATGAAACCAATATGCCGCATTAGCAGTATGTCCGCCAGGTAATACGGCACCTCTATCCTTCAAGGCAATTGCTATGGTCTTTCCTTGCATTTGTGTATGCAATCTAAGCTCATCCGTAATAGTTGTTACTGACATTCTATGTGGAGACATTTTACCCGCATCTGAAGTAGTACCTACAGAAACATAAGTATCATCACTAGCACAATATACACTTGCATCTAATTGCTTATCATACCAGTTATTGCCAATTATACCGTGTACAGAAGGAGTTGTACCTGTATACACTGAAGTATGCCCCGGTCCAGTACTGGTTGGCGCATAATTAAAATGATTGTTTTTACAGTTAAAACCCTGTTCAACCAATCTTTTAAATCCGTCTTGTCCATATTGATCATAAAAACGGGTTAAATAATCATATCTCATTTGGTCAACTACGATACCAACGACCAATTTAGGTTTTGACCTCAGCAATTCATCACTTACATTGTTCTTATTTTTCTTTTGGGCAGTTAAACCACTGGCTGCCAACAATGTTCCAATAAACAACGAAGCAATAAAATATCTTTTCATTTTCATACGTATAAGATTGAAGCGCAAAAGTAAATAATTTACACCTTTAAAGATTAATCGCAGGTTAAATCAGGTGCATTATTGTTATTTTTACAGTAAGATTTTTATTTTTAATAAATGAACTATTTAGCATCTGTAGGAAGCTATGCCATTATGATCCGTGAGGTTTTTAAAAAACCTACAAAATGGAGAATAATGAAGTCCCTTATATTTAAAGAAATAGATGAACTTATCTTTAGTTCATTGGGTATTATCATATTTATCTCCTTTTTTATAGGTGCCGTTGTTGCCATACAAACAGCACTTAACTTAACAAACCCGTTAATACCCAGAAATTTAATTGGTTTTGCCACCAGACAATCGGTAATATTAGAATTTGCCCCAACTTTTGTATCTATAATTATGGCCGGTAAGGTAGGATCTTACATTACCTCTAGCATAGGTACTATGCGGGTTACAGAACAAATAGATGCTTTGGAGGTTATGGGTGTTAACTCATTGAACTACTTGGTATTTCCTAAAATTATAGCCATGTTGTTCTACCCCTTTGCGATTGCTATTTCTATGTATGTAGGAATTTTTGGAGGATGGATGGCCGGTGTTTTTGGCGGATTTCTTACTAGTGAGGATTTCATTACAGGTTTACAATCTGATTTTGTTCCTTTTCATATTGCTTATGCATTTGTAAAAACTTTAATTTTTGCTTTTGTAATTGCAACAGTACCTTCATTTCATGGGTTTTACATGAAGGGTGGTGCATTGGAGGTAGGTAAAGCAAGTACAACCTCGTTCGTGTGGACGAGTGTTGTTATAATTATACTTAATTATATTTTAACCCAACTTTTACTAGGATAATGATAGACGTACGAGACATACATAAATCTTTTGGCGAAGCTCATATCCTAAAAGGGATTTCCACCACCTTTGAAAAAGGAAAAACTAATTTGATCATTGGTCAAAGTGGATCCGGTAAAACTGTTTTTCTAAAATGCCTATTGGGACTATTTGAACCTGAAAAGGGTGGTATAGCATATGACGGCAAGTTGTATTCCGAGCATTCTGACGACGAAAAGCGAGATTTACGACAAGAAATGGGCATGGTATTTCAAGGAAGCGCCCTATTTGATAGCATGACGGTTGAAGGCAACGTAATGTTTCCACTAGAAATGTTCACCAAACAATCAAAAGCTGAAATGCAAGAACGTGTAGACACTGTTTTAAAAAGGGTAAACCTTGTTGATGCCCACCATAAATTTCCCTCTGAGATATCTGGAGGTATGCAAAAACGTGTTGCCATTGCTCGTGCTATTGTCATGAATCCAAAATATCTTTTTTGCGATGAACCCAACTCTGGGTTAGACCCCAAGACGGCAATTCTTATAGACAACTTGATCAAAGAAATTACTGAAGAATATAATATCACCACGGTCATTAACACTCATGACATGAACTCAGTGATGCAAATTGGCGAGAAAATTATTTTCTTAAAAGATGGGCTTTTGGAATGGGAAGGCACCAAAAACGAAATCTTTAAAACCGATAACGAAGCTGTTACCAATTTTGTGTATTCATCCGATCTCTTCAAGAAAGTACGCCAAATGTATATTCAAGAGCAAAATTAATCTTTAGGCATTTCCTTTATTTGAATCCTCTTATTATTTAAACGTAGTCTTAACCATTCTTGAAGCTTGTTCATGTCTTTAACCGTTTCTGCCCTTTTGGCTTCTTTTTTCCAAGTTACCTCAAACAATGGTATACTATCAGTCTTAGTAAAATCTGTTGAAATCAAATAAGCATACCCTATACGATCTAAATTCTCATAATTGGTTTTTGCCTCAAGACTTATTTCATTAAAAGGAATTTGATTAGATGAAATTTGATTTAAACGCATGAGCTCATTTTCTAAAAGCTGTATTTTCTCATCCTTGCTGGTTAAAATACTTTTCTGAGATTCATATAACTCGTTTACATATTTTAACTGAGTAGCTTCTTCACTCCTTGAACCCTGCACCACAGCAAGCTCAGTCTCACTTAATTGTTTATATTCCGCCATTTGGGTACGCCATGTTGCAATAACATTATCAGGGATACCATCATTGCCCATAAAGAACAATTCTATTTTAGATTTCCCCTCGTCATTATAAACCACCTCACTAAAATCTTTTAAAAATTTACCCTCACCTGCAAACTGATAAGGCTCAATTTTTTCAGTTATAAAAGCTTCAGCATCCCTGTTGAAAAGAGACTTTTTAAATACATTGTAAAACGTAAATCCAGCTGGTATCATGACCAATACCGCCAACAACGAGGCTAATCTTCCAATTAATTTTCTTCGTTGTGAATTCACATAGCGCACCATTGGAAAACGCAACAATTTAATAACCAAGAAAGTCGCTAGCGCAATAAAAATAGTGTTTATAATAAAGAGATACATTGCACCAGATGCATAACCCCAATTACCAATGGCCAGTCCAAAACCAACGGTACACAAAGGCGGCATTAATGCAGTAGCAATCGCAACCCCAAAAATAACACTGGCTATAGTCCCCTTTTTAGCACGGGCTATTACCAATGCCAAACCACCAAAAAAGGCTATCAATACATCTCTAATATCTGGTTCGGTCCTTGCCAACAGCTCAGAAGACTCATCTCTAAGCGGAAAAAAGCGATAAAATAAATAAGCGGTAATAACGCTCAAAACTACCATTACGGCAAAATTCTTAAGCGACCTTTTTAAAGTATCAATATCGTTGATTGCAACTGACATACCTATTCCTAGAATAGGTCCCATTAATGGAGATATTAACATGGCACCGATTACAACAGCTGTAGAATTCGCGTTTAATCCTATAGATGCTATAAATATTGAACAAATCAAAATCCAAGAAGTATGGCCCTTAAAAGGTATATCGGCAATTATAGCTTCTTTAGTTGCCTGCTGGTCCGTATTGGTTCTAATATCCAATAACTCAGAAAGAAACTTTTTTACACTACCTAAAAGACCTTGAAAATCTTTTTTTACTTCTTCACTACCTCCACCTTCATTACTAGTGGGGGTAATATTGTCTTGATTAAGATTGTTCTCCATATTTAAGCGAATTCATCACCAAAGGTATCTTTTACCTTGTTTAAAACCTGTTTAATGTCCTGTTCTTTTGTTTTCGGATAGATCAAAAGTACTTCATCTTTATCAACAATGATATAATCATTTAAGCCATCCACGACAACAACTTTACCAGCCTTAGATCGGATCATATTACCACTTGCATCTTGCACCAAAACTTTTGCATTCACAACGGCGTTATTATTTTCTTCCTTATCTAATTTATCATACAAAGAACCCCAAGTACCTAAATCATTCCAGTCAAAAGTAGCTTCTTTAACATAAATAGCATTTGAGTTTTCTAAAATTGCATAATCAATAGAAATATTCTCCGCTTTTGGGTAGTTTTCAGATATGAACTTCTTCTCGTCTTCCGTATTATAACACACTAACCCATCTCTGAATAAAGCGTATTGTTTTGGCTGAAAATTCTGAAATGCATTCACTATTGTTTTTGCACTCCACATAAATATACCGGCATTCCACAAAAAATTTCCTTGAGCTAAAAAATCTTTTGCCGTTTCATAGTCTGGTTTTTCCCTAAACTGATTTACCTTTTTTATCGGAGCCGTATCTTCTTTATTGTATTCTATATAACCAAATCCGGTATTTGGAAAGGATGGTTTAATACCTAACGTACACAAAACATCTTCAGTTTCACATTTTTCAAAACAAGCTGTAACATCTTTTGCAAATGCATCTTCATCTTCGATCCAATGATCACTTGGCGCAACGATCATAACTGCATCTTCATTCATTTTCTGAATTTTTAAGGCAGCATATAGTATACATGGCGCAGTATTTCTCATAGCCGGTTCAAGAACTACTTGTTCTTGTTTAACCATTGGTAATTGTTCTAGCACTAAATCATTATACCTCTCATTGGTTAAAATGAGTATATTTTCTGTTGGCACAAATTTATTAAGTCTTTGAAATGTCTTCTGTATAAGTGTATCACCTGTACCCAACATATCGTGGAACTGCTTTGGATTATCACTTGTGCTAATTGGCCAAAATCTTGATCCTACTCCGCCTGCCATTAAAACGGCATAATAATTTTTATTCATGTCAGCTTTTTATTAATTCTACTTCAGCATTTGGTTGAAAAAGAAATATTCTACCAGATGATATTTCAATACACTCATAACGCTTGGTTCGTTTGTTTCCTTTTTTAAATAGTTTACCATTGTAAATACGAAAAACGCATCCTATGGGTAATTCGTAAACGTAAGATTTATTCGATTGTTGTTCGTCAAACTGTTTTAAAGCTATTGACAAACGAGCATCTGTACTACTGCTTGCTTTTGGATTTTTAAAATGATTTGCCAATAAGGGCAACAGTTGCGATGGAAATACCTCTGGACGAATAAACGGAAGCATTAAAAACTGAAATGTTTTCTTCCATTCAACACCATGAGGTTTAATATTTCTACCATATTTCTCAAATGCCAATAAATGTGCAATTTCATGAATTAAGGTTATTAAAAACCTATATTTATTTAAGGACGCATTAACGGTAATCTGATGTTTGCCGTCTTTCCCCCGTCTATAATCCCCATGCCTAGTAACGCGCTCATTTACTATTTTTAAATGCACCTGACTATTCTTTATTAGTTCAAAACATGGACTAACGGCTAGTTCTGGAAGATATTTAGCTAAGGTTTGCTGCATTTTATGGTGTACTACTGCTTACTTGCAAAATTTTACCGTTGTACATTTTTTGTCCTTTTAAGGCAAAATCCATTATATACTCTGCCATTTCTTTTGCACTTACAGGTGCTTGATAACCTGGAAATGCCTCTTCTAACATTTCGGTTTGTACAGCACCTAAGGCCAACGCATTGAACGAGGGACCGGTTTCCTTAAATTCCTCGGCCAATAATTCCGTTAATGTCAGTACAGCTCCTTTACTAGAGCTATATGCAGAAAGACCAGGGAATTTTGCACTACCTTGAACACCTCCCATAGAGCTAATAGTAAGCACATGACCATCTATGTCCATAAATGGCACAATTAATTTTGTCATTGAAGCTACCCCAAAAACATTGACATCATAAACCGATTTAAATTCTTCTTCGGTAATTTCCATAAAAGGTTTATTCACCAATTTACCAGCATTATTTATTAGAGCTAGAACTTTTGCGTTATTGGCCTTTAAAAATTCATTAACCTTTTCTCTGTCTTTTGCCGATGAAACATCAAATGGAAATGCGGTAATGTTTTTATGACCAATATTCTTTATGGGACTGTCATTTCTTGAAAGTGCCAAGACCGCATAACCTGCATCTGCCAATAATTTACTTAATTCAAAGCCAATTCCTCTACTAGTACCCGTTACAACTATATAATCCATTAGTTATATTTTACTTCTTTTAAAGGAGCATTAATAATACCCTCCAACATTGGCTTTACTTCATTTACCATATTGGACATAAAGTTGTAATCCATTAAAGAGGCTTCGTCTCCTACTTTATGATATTCACCAAAATTAGTAAAGTCGAACGAACTATAGGTTTGAGAAGGAACGTTAAATTTATCATGAAACGGTGCATTATCTGAACGTCTAAATAAATTAAACTCTTTTGCCTTTGGCAAAAAACCTACCAAATTCTTTTGCGCATATTTATTACTTACTTCCGCAAGATTTGACAATTCATAACCAGTTAAATAGAGACTATGGTCTTTGTTCACCATAGGTACACCTATCATTTCAAAATTCAACATAACGTATAAATCTAAATTCTGGGTCAATAATTTGTCTGCCAAATGTTTAGACCCCAACAATCCCTTTTCTTCCGCAGAAAACAATGCAAAAATAATACTGCGTTTATTATTTTTAGTTTGAGCAAAATATTTTGCGAATTCTATTACCGCAGTTGTACCAGAGGCGTTATCATTTGCTCCATTAGCTATAGTATCGCTATCATCTCCACTAATTATCCCAATGTGATCATAGTGGGCACCTATTATTACATACTCATTTTTTAAATCCGAATCTGTGCCTGGCAGAAACCCCACTACGTTATACGCTATACCGTTACTGTAATTTTCTAAAGTGTCTTTATATGAATTAAAATAAGGTTGAATATTATTCCTAGAGAATATATTCTCTATAAAATCAGCTGCCTTAGTTATACCATCACTCCCAGTATCTCTTCCTTGCAAATCATCTGAAGTCAAAAAAGTCATCAACGCTTCAATATCTTTTGGGGTTGTATCTACAGCGTTCATAACGGAACCCTCAGCCATTGTCACCTTGTTCTTTACAACCGAACCTTTGACTCCTTTTGGATTATTGGGATTTAAAACTGTTGATTGATCCACCTTTGTACCTCCACAGGCTACTAACAGACCACCAAGAAATACAATTATTATATGCCTCATAACATCTTATTTTTAAAATCTAAAGATAAAAAAAAGCATCCCGATGAAAGGATGCTTTTCTTATTCTATTTATAAAATTAATTATCTATGCCAACATAGTAACCGGGTTTTCCACAAAGTACTTCAAAGTCTGTAAAAACTGAGCACCAACTGCACCATCAACCGTTCTATGATCGCAAGCTAGTGTCAACTTCATTGTATTACCTACCACTATTGCTCCATTTTTCACTACTGGCTTTTCAACTATAGCACCTACGGATAAAATAGCTGAATTTGGCTGATTGATAATACTTGTAAATTCAAGAATACCGAACATACCTAGATTAGAAACCGTAAATGTACTTCCTTCCATTTCAGAAGGTGCAATTTTCTTATTTCTAGCTTTACCGGCCAAATCCTTAACAGCACTACCTATTTGAGTTAAGCCCAGCAAATCAGCATGCTTCACTACTGGTACAACCAAACCTTCATCAACCGCTACAGCAACACCCATATGTATATGCCTATGATACTTTGTAGTATCTCCGTTCCATGACGTGTTTACTTGTGGATGCTTTTTCAGCGCCATTGCACAGGCTTTCAAAACCATATCATTAAACGACACTTTAGTATCAGGTAGACTATTGATCTGCGCCCTTGATGCCTTAGCGTTATCCATATCAACCTCAATCGTAAGATAGAAGTGAGGAGCGTTGAATTTTGAATTACCTAATGCTTTAGCTATAGCCTTACGCATGTTAGAATTCTTAACCTCTTCAGTTCCTTCCTCTCCTGAAGGCAATGCCATTGATACAGGTTGTGATGAAATTGCATTTTCAGCTTTAGCTCCGGCAGTAGCCGCTGGAGCAGCAGATGTACTTGGAGTATAATTCTCCACATCTTTCTTTATTATTCTACCATTATCTCCTGATCCGGAAACAGTTGACAAATCAATTCCTTTATCAGCAGCTATCTTTTTGGCTAATGGAGATGCAAAAATCCGAGCTCCGTCAGATGCAGGTTTAACCTCATCTTTCTTCTCTGATGTGCCTGAAGATTTTTCCTCTTTTTCATATTGAGCAGGAGCACTTTTTTTGCTTCCACCGGTTTTACTATTTAATACAGCGTCAACATCTGTGCCTTCAGGTCCAATTATTGCCAAAACAGCATCTACCGGTGAAGATTCACCTTCTTGTATCCCTATATACAATAACTTACCATTATAGAAAGACTCAAATTCCATTGTAGCCTTATCCGTTTCAATTTCAGCAAGAATATCACCTTCTTCAACATCATCACCTACTTTCTTCAACCAGCTAGCAACGGTACCCTCTTCCATGGTATCACTCAATCGAGGCATTTTAACAATCTCAACCCCTTCTGGAATTTCAGCACCTCCTGAAGTTTCTTCATCACTTGAAGAAGCCTCATCCGATGACGACTCCTCACTTGATGATTCTTCAGAGGACTCACCTCCTCCACTTACCAAGGAAGAAATATCTTCACCTTCATCCCCAATAATTGCTAAAAGGCTATCTACCGGAGCTGTATCTCCTTCTTGAATACCGATATGCAAAAGAGTACCTTCATTGAAGGACTCGAATTCCATTGTTGCCTTATCAGTTTCAATTTCGGCTAATATATCTCCTTCCTCTATTTTATCTCCAACGCTTTTTAACCACTTTGCAACGGTACCTTCTTCCATGGTATCGCTCAAACGGGGCATATTTACTACTACTGCCATTTAATTATATTTTATGTTGAACAAATGGAAAATCCTCTTGTTCGTAAACCATATCATATAATTGGTTTACTGGTGGATAATCTGATTCTTCCGCGAACTTCTCACATTCCTTAACCAAGGATTTCACTTTTTTGTCAATATCCTTAATTTCAGCGTCGGTCGCATATTTATTTTCCTTAATAATATCCAACACCTGAGTAATTGGATCTATTTTTTTATACTCTTCAACCTCATCTTTGGTTCTGTAATGTTGTGCATCTGACATAGAATGACCTCTATATCTATATGTTTTCATTTCAAGAAAAGTTGGTCCACCACCACTACGTGCTCTTTCGATCGCCTTACTCATTTCTTGAGCAACCGTTACCGGGTTCATACCATCAACAGGTCCACAAGGCATTTCATAACCTAAACCTAATTTCCAAATTTCGGTAGAGAACGATGTTCTTGCCACTGAAGTACCCATAGCGTAGCCATTATTTTCACAAATAAAAACAACGGGTAATTGCCATAACATTGCTAAATTAAAAGTTTCATGTAACGAACCTTGTCTTACAGCACCATCACCCATATAACAAAGGGTTACGTTATCTCTTCCAGCGTACTTATCACCAAAAGCCATACCTGCACCTAATGGAATTTGCCCCCCAACGATACCATGTCCACCATGAAAACGATGTTCTTTTGAAAAAATATGCATAGAACCACCCATACCTTTTGAAGTACCGGTCACTTTACCATATAGCTCTGCCATAACTTTTTTAGGGTCAACACCCATACCAATTGGCTGAACATGGTTTCTATACGCAGTTATCATTCGGTCTTTGGTTAAATCCATTGCATGTAGTGCACCAGCCAAAACTGCCTCTTGCCCATTATACAAATGCAAAAACCCTCTTACCTTCTGCTGAATGTATACAGCAGCCAATTTATCCTCAAATTTCCTCCAAAACAGCATGTCCTCATACCATTTCAAATACGTTTCCTTGGTGATTTTTTCCATCAATTTTAACTAAAGGTTTAAATTTCTTTATTGATAACAGAGGCAGTACAACCTAGGTATCCAAGAACAGCAAAAATACACATATAAATGAATCGATAAAAATTAAAGAAGCAAATCCATTAAGAAATTACAAGCTTAACAAATAAAGCTCATAACGTGTATATTTATAATGTCATTTTAATTGAGAAATGTATTATTGAACCCTAACGGTAATAAATCTGCCAAAGAACTACATTCAATGACACTACCTGTCTCACCCATCATCAGTATTTTAATAGGCTCGCCCTGTTTAAATTCGTATTCAGATATTGCCTGCCTACAATTACCACATGGGGCTGCCGGCTCATTAACTTCATGATTTAAAGATGCTGCAGTAATGGCTATTGCTTTTATTTTTACACCAGGATAATTGGCTCCTGCATAAAATATAGCCACCCTTTCCGCACATAAACCTGATGGGTAAGAGGCATTTTCTTGATTGTTACCTTCAACAATCTCCCCATTATCCAATAAAATAGAAGCACCTACATTAAAACTAGAGTATGGTGCATAAGCCCGTTGTCTTGCCTGTAAAGCTGCGGTCATTAAACTTTGGTCTTCAGCCTTTAATTCATCAAATGAATCATATATAGTGATATCAAAGCTTATCTTCTTATGGTTGATCATATTTTTTTATTTTCAATCTACATATATTAATTGTACCTGAGAGAATGTCGCATAAAAAAACCTGCAAATTAGCAGGTTTTTTCTATTATTAAACTTTTTGAACTTTAATCATTATAATACTCTTCCCCTAAATTAAAAGTAAGAGAAAAACGTAGTGTGTTCTCTAGTGGATTACGCACCTGAGACGTTGAAAACAAATAAGAAAGATCTACTTGAGCTGCCTTAAACTTGAACCCTGCACCCAACGTAAAGAACTTTCTTGATCCTTTTTCCTCACTCTCGTTGAAGTAACCGGTTCTAATCATAAAGGCATCCTGATAAACGTATTCAGCACCTAATGCCCAAGTAAACTCCTTTAGCTCTTCACTAAAACCATCTGGTGCATCTGTAAAAGAATTAAATATTCCACTGAAACCACTTTCATTTTGATAGATATCGTTATCTGCCGCATCAACATCACCATCACCATCGAAATCTTGAGGTGTTGGCACCAGCAATTTAGTAAACTCCGTAGTAATACCTATTACATTATCTTGATCTAAAATGAAATCAAAACCACCACCAACACTTAATTTACTTGGCAAGAAGTTTTCCTGTCCACCTTCATCATATTGAATTTTACCACCGATATTAGAAAGATTGAAGCCACCTCTCCATCTACCGTCAAAATTATTATAGGCTATTTCTCTGGACCTGTAATAACCGGCTACATCTACCGCAAATGAACCTGCGGCTTGTGAATCTTCACTACCGTTCTGTGGTAATTTCAAATTAGACCTTATATATCGTCCACCAACTGCCATTGAAAAAGTAGGACTTAACTTTAATGAGTATGACCCATCCAATGCCAATTCATTCGGTTTCGCAATAGTACCTGGATCATTGGCAAACTGTCTTAACTCAATTTCACCTAAAGTAAAATATCGCAAACTGACCGCAAATGCGCTTTGTTCGTTAATTTTGTTATAAAAACTAGCATTTAGCAAAGAAATATCCGTGATAATACTTTCCAAATATGGTGTATAACTCACACCAATGCCCATCTTACGCTCAGCAAATGCAAATTTAGCAGGGTTCCATTGTTGAGAAAAAGCATCTGTAGATGTTGCCACACCCATATCACCCATACCAGCAGACCTAGCATCAGCAGCTATTGTCAGAAATGGCACCGCCGTTGTAATTACACGTTGGTCGTCTTGTGCAAATATTTTACCGACAACCAAAACAAAGAAAACTATTGAGATTTTTCTCATCAGAATGAAATCATTAATTAATAAAAAAAATGAAATATACCATTAAAATATATTTGCTTATTATTTCAATTGTAAACGTTGATTTTCACTTAATCTTGCATCAAGCCTAAGTTTTTTTGTAAGAAATTACTTTTAAACATTATTCGCATTCTTTATACACATAATTCAAAGGGGTTTTAAATAGTTAATTTAGATTTCAAAAGAAATAAACATATTCATACTATTTAACTGATTTAACCGTTTAACCTTTAAAGTAAGCCCAATTTTACAAACGGTTATTTTTGAGATTTTCAAAATTATTTTTAATTATAAAATAATCTTATTAAAACACCGTTCTATTGAGCGAAAGTGACAAACAAATTAAAAGAAATTACAGTATCATATTGAAATAGGAACCAAACTACTATTTAATATGACAATTGAACTCAAGTCCTAATTATGAAAAAACATTTAGTAAAAGTTGTACTCTCGTGCACGGTTATAGTAGGAGGCTTAACAGCTAGTAGCTGTTCAAAATCTTCATCTTCTTCTAAAAACACCTCTAGAGCTACAGGTTGGAAAATAAATGCCAAGGAAGGTGGTTTTCAATACAATACCGATTTTAAAGAGCAAGAAACCGCTCCTGGATTAGTATTCGTTGAAGGTGGAACGTTTACCAAAGGTAAGGTTCAAGATGACGTTATGCATGATTGGAACAATACTCCGACTTCACAACATGTACAGTCTTTTTATATGGACGAGACAGAGGTAACCAACGTAATGTATTTGGAATACCTTGACTATTTAAAAAGCGTATATCCACCAGAAAACCCTAAATACACAAATATCTACGTAGGTGCATTACCAGATACATTGGTATGGAGAAATAGATTAGGTTTTAATGAAACCATGACCAACAACTACTTAAGACACCCTGCATATGCAGAATACCCTGTAGTTGGTGTAAACTGGATTCAAGCAACACAATTTGCCGAATGGAGAACAGATCGTGTAAACGAAGTTATGCTAGAAAGAGAAGGTTACTTATCTGAAGATGCCAAATATCAAGCAGCTACAGGTGAAGTACAAGGCACTTTTAGCACTGAGGCCTATTTAAATAGACCCGAATCTGTATATAATGGACAAATTGATTCATTACAAGGTAAAAAGAAAAAGGATAGCGTTTCAACTTTTGCCAAGAGAAGCAGCGGTATCATTATGCCCGAATATAGATTACCAACTGAAACAGAATGGGAATATGCAGCGCAAGCACAAGTTGGACAAAGAGAATACAACAATTACAGAGGTAGAAAAAAATATCCTTGGGAAGGCGATTACACTAGAAACGGACAACGTGTAGGTCGTGGTGATCAATTAGCCAACTTTAAGCAAGCAAAAGGTGATTACGGCGGAATTGCAGGTTGGTCCGATGACGGAGCAGATATTACTGCCGAAGTAATGTCTTACAAGCCTAATGATTTAGGTTTATACGATATGGCCGGTAACGTTGCCGAGTGGGTAGCGGATGTATATAGACCAATAGTTGATGATGAGGTAAGTGACTTTAACTACTACAGAGGTAATATTTACATGAAAACAGCCATTGGCGAAGATGGTAAAGTAAATATTTTAAGAGATTCAATCGTCTACGATACATTACCTAACGGAAAAGTAGTTGCCGTAAATTTACCGGGAGAAATTAAAATGGTTCCCGTAGATGAAGAAGAAACATACTTAAGAACTAATTTCTCATCAAGTGACAACAGAGGATATAGAGATGGAGATCCAGGTTCTTCAAGATTCTATGATAGATTCAACGATGGAGACGAAGAGGATTCCAAGAAAAAAATGTACAACTCTCCTAAGCATTCAGTTGAAAGAGATTCTTTAGGCAACCTTATAAAAGGTTATGACTCATCTAACAACAGAACTACTTTGATCAATGATGAAGTAAGAGTTTACAAAGGTGGATCTTGGAGAGATAGAGCATACTGGTTAGACCCAGCACAAAGAAGATATTTACCACAATATATGGCTACGGACTATATAGGATTTAGATGTGCAATGTCTAGAGTTGGTTCTAAATCAAAAACAAAAAACAAAACAGTAAGAGGTAAAAAAGCAAAATAATTTTTATCTAACGAATTAAAAAAGCCCTTTTCTTAAAGGGCTTTTTTTTATCTTCGATTTTATGAAAATTCACGACTTACATGCTATCTTTTTAGCAAACCCTTCAATTAGTACAGACACTCGAAAGATTAAGGAAAATGACATTTTCTTTGCTCTGAAAGGAGAGAATTTCAACGGCAATACTTATACACAAAAGGCTCTTGATAGCGGAGCCAGTTATGTGGTGATTGATGAAGAAAAATATGTTTCAAATAACAAAACAATTCTAGTTGATAATGTTCTTAAAACATTGCAGGACCTAGCTAACTACCATAGAAAAAAGTGTAAAGCACAGGTAATTAGTTTAACCGGCAGTAATGGAAAAACAACTACAAAAGAATTAATAAACGCTGTTTTAAGCACTTCATACAGAACAATAGCCACAAAAGGTAATCTAAACAATCATATTGGAGTACCTTTAACACTACTGACCATTAAACCTGATACAGAAATTGCCATAGTTGAAATGGGTGCCAACCACCTTAATGAAATTGAATTTCTTTGTGAAATTGCCGAACCTGATTTTGGTTATATAACCAACTTTGGAAAAGCACATTTAGAAGGTTTTGGTGGCGTAGAAGGAGTTATAAAAGGGAAAAGTGAACTATATGATTATTTAATTAGCAGTAATAAGTCCGTATTTCTAAATGCAGACGACCCCATTCAATTAGAAAAACTAAAAGGTTTCACCAAGAAATATGGCTTCAGCACTACACAAGCAAAGTATTTCAATATTGAACTTATCAACGCACAACCATTTGTAAACCTAAAGGTAGAAGATGTTGAAATAAACAGTAACCTTATTGGCACATATAATTTCACTAACTGTTGCGCTGCGATCATTATTGGCAAATATTTTAATATAGAACTACCCAAAATAAAATATGCTATTGAAAAATATATACCAGATAACAACAGGTCGCAAATTATAAACACCAAGGGACACTATATTATTTTAGATGCTTATAATGCCAATCCCTCAAGTATGAAAGTGGCACTTGAAAATTTCCATACATTAGAAAAGCCGAATAAAATTTTAATTTTGGGAGATATGTTCGAGTTAGGAAATTCATCTCGTGAAGAACATCAAATTATTGCAAATCTTGCTTCTAGCTTAAATTTTGAAGAAGTAATCCTAGTTGGGGAAAATTTTCAATTAACCGATTCTAACGCAATCAACTTAACTAATTTCAATGCGTTAAAAACTTATTTGGATAAATATGATTTACCAGAAAAATCCACTATTTTAATTAAGGGATCTAGAGGCATGGCCCTAGAACGTGTGTTAGAATGCTTATAGTCTTTACTCTACAACTTTGATTACACTCCCACAGTGTAACATTTTATCCCCAAAATATGGATTTTTAATGGCTTTATTTAAGCTGAGCCAATCTGCACCCTTATTATTATCTGCCATTGGACAATGCTGTATATAAATAGTATTTTGATAGTCTTTTATATAAGAAGAAAAATATACAAACGACATTGACAATTTTTTAAACTCCAAACGATTTTTATCCAAACTTTCTCCCTCTGCAATTAGCTCTAAAGAGGATATTGCATTGCTGGTATTTTTTTTAAAACCGCCTTCTAAATCTGTTTTTTTTAAAGAAACTAAAATATTGCCAAGTTCTTTAGATAGCACTTTACAACTATCAGTGTTAGATTTCACAAAATGGTTCTTTAAGTCAAAATAAATATTTAAAGCTTCTTTTAAAATCAAATTTTGTTCTTGGGATAATTCAATAGGAATATCTTTAGACGACCCGTTTGAACTTGATAATGTTCCACTAGAATACATCATAGATCTCTTGCCTTGCAATTGAGCTGCTGCATCTATAACAAAAGTGCCATTCGTAACAATTTCATCCCCTTCCTGCAAACCATTCAAAACCACGTAATTACCCCCTACAGACTCTCCCAACGAGATATTAAGCATTTCAAATTCAGGTTTATCTCCATCAATTTTTTTATAGACCACAGACTGCTCACCCGTCCACAGAACAGCACTTTTAGGCAATATCAACAACCGTTTATCAGCAATTTCAATGTTCACTTTACCTGAAATGAACATACCAGGTTTCCATATTTTTTCCTTATTTGGAATAGCCGCTATTACTGAAACTATTCTTTTATTTCTATCCATAATTGGTTCAATAAAAGATATTTTTGCAACCACAGGATCAACACCCAATGCATTTGCACTTATTTCAATTTCCTGACCCTCTTTCAACTTTGACAGTTGATTTTCGTAAGCTTGAAATTCCGCCCAAACCGTAGACAGTTCAGCTACCTTAAACAATGGGTCTCCTTGTTTAAAATAATTACCTTCTGTAGCAATAATCTCCACAACGGTTCCAGAAACATCGGCCCTTAGAGGGAAATTTTTAATAGGTTTCCCCGTTTCTAATAATTTACCGATTTGTTTGTCTGTTAACTTCCAAAGACCTAACGTGTTTCGTGCTGCGGAAAATAATTTTTCATGCGATTCTTTATATGAAGCCGATGTTAATAATTTATCTTGAGCTAAGTATAACTCTGGACTATATATAGTACCTATTTCTTGTCCTTTATTAACATACTGACCTATAATATTTATTTTCAACTCGTCTATACGACCATCAAATAAAGTAACTTGAGTTGCACTTGACTCTCTATTCAATGAAATTTCACCAGATAAAGTCAATTGATCACTAACTTCACCAAAACTCACAATGCTTGTTTGAATATCCGCTAAAGCAAGTGCTCGATTACTCATTCTAATACGATAGTCATTTACCGAATTTTCCTCCCCAACCTTTTTTACCAAATCCATTCCACAAACAGGGCACTTTCCTTCTTCATTCACTATGACATCTGGGTGCATAGAACATGTATAAGATACTTTTTCACTATTACCATCAACATGATCTGATTCATCAAAAAGCAAAAAACCCATTAATAGACCGAAAAACAACACTGCCAAATAGCCTACATATTTCATATACTTATTAGAGCTTTTCATATGTTAAATTTCGTTGTTTTAATTTTAATTCTTGCCAAAAACAATATAAAACCGGCACTACCAGCAAGGTAATTAACGCAACTAACATTCCCCCAAAACCTGGTATCGCCATAGGTATCAATATGTCCTTACCATGTCCTTTTGCTGTAAGCACTGGCAATAATGCCAATAAAGTTGTAGCGGTTGTCATTAAACAAGGGCGAATTCTCTTATTTCCGGCACTTAATACTGCCATTCTTATTTCCTTAATGGAATCTGGCTGTTTATCATTAAAACTATTTTTTAAATAAGTAGCAATTAGCACACCATCATCTGTTGCTATTCCGAATAAAGCTATAAAACCAACCCAAACGGCAATACTTAAATTTACAGTTTGAACATTAAAAACATTTCGCAATTCATTACCTAAAAAACTAAAATTTAAAAACCAATGTTGATTATACAACCAAATCATTATAAAACCTCCTGCAAAAGCAACTAATACCCCTGAAAATATTATAAATGAAACAGTTAGGGACTTAAATTGAAAATATAACACAAACAATATTGCGATTAGAATTAAAGGAATTATCACCGCTAATGATTTCTCCGCATGTTGATTATTTTCATAATTTCCTTCAAACCTGTATCTGATACCTTCGGGTACCATCAACTCTCCATTTTTCACTTTTGCTTCTAAGATTTTTTTCACCTCTTCGACCACTGTTATCTCAGCAAAACCTTCATTCTTATCGAACAATACATAACCTGTCAAAAACCCGTCCTCACTTTTAATTACTTGAGGCCCCTTTGCATACTTTATATTGACCATTTCAGAAAACGGAACTGAACCACCCTTGGGTAATTGTATAACTATGTTTTTTAAGTCTTGAGGTTCTGCCCTTAATTCTTTTGGATATCTAATAATTACATCAAACCTTTCTCTTTCTTCAATAACTTCCGTTAACAACTTACCTCCAATAGCCGTCTCTAAAATCTCTTGTAGTTCATTTACAGAAAGACCATATCTTGCTGCCTTATCTCTATCTAAAACAACATTTATATACGGTTTTGCAACAATTCTATTAGAAAATACGGATGTTGTATTTACTTGATCTATTTGTTTTATCTCCTTTTCTAAATCAGAGCCAAACCTTTCAATAGACTCTAAATTAGTGCCAAATATTTTAATTCCCATTGGTGAACGCATCCCTGTTTGCAACATTATTAACCTTGTTTCAATAGGTTGTAATTTTGGTGCGGAAGTAACCCCAGGGATATTTGTAACAGCTATTATTTCATTCCAGATATCATCTGGACTGTTAATATGTTTACGCCAGTTTCTATAATACTCCCCATTGACATCAGTAATCAATTCATCTTTTGAAACCCCTGACCCTGCAGAAACTACCCGCCCATCCTTTGTATAGAACTCACCGTTATCCGAAATTTTAAAAGACATTGGTTTTCCATTTTCATCTAATATAAATTCTGTTTTATAACTAATTAAATTTTCGAACATTGATAGTGGTGCCGGATCTAAAGCAGAATTAACACGACCAGCTTTACCAATGACCGTCTCAATTTCCGGTATAGAGGCAACAGCCATGTCTAATTGTCGTAATAGTTTTTTATTTTCAGAAATACCAGAATGAGCTGTAGTCGTAGGCATTAATAAAAACGAACCCTCATTTAATTTAGGCATAAACTCTTTTCCGATAGATATATATATAAGTATCCCTAAAGTCAGTAAAACCATGGGAATACAAAAGAACTTAAACTTATTGGCCATTGCCCAAAGTAAAATTCTATCATAAAACACATAAAATAAATAGAGTATCGCCAAAACCGAGCCTGCTACAATTACAACAAACAGTAGGTTGAAAAAATAGTTATTATCAACTCCCAAGGGATTCCAGTAATGAGTCAAAATCAATACAATTGATATAACGAGATATATATTCAAGATTGACCCAAAGTCTTTACCTTTTAGTACATTGATTTTCTTCAACAACGTCAGTACAAAAAAACCAATTAAGACTAAACCAGCCCAGAACTTAAATAACACTAACACAAAACCAACAAAGGCTAATAAATAAGAACCAATATCTTTTATTTTAAAATTATTTGTACCTAACCTGTACCATTTAGCAATTGCCGGAGGTATGACCAACAATGATAAAAGCATTGCCGACAATAAAGCTGCAGTTTTTGTAAATGCAAGTGGGGTAAACATTCTGCCCTCTTCGCCTGTTAAAATAAAAACTGGTATAAAACTTAAAATTGTTGTCAAACCTGCTGTAAGTATTGCACTAGTAACCTCACTTGCTCCTTCAACAACTAATTCATCAATTGACTTATCCCCATTACTTTGATCTAATTTAAGAATTATATTTTCAGTCAGAATAATTCCCATATCAACCATTGTACCTATTGCGATTGCAATACCAGATAGCGCTACGATATTAGCATCAACTTTAAATAATTTCATTGCAATGAACACTGTAAGTACTGCCATTGGCAATAATGCAGAAATTATAATAGACACCCTGAGCCTACGTAACAAAATAAGAATAACTAGCGCTGCAATTAATATTTCAAGATATAGCGCCGTGCTTAAAGTTCCAAGCGTACTTTCTATAAGCTCAGTTCTATCATAAAATGGCACAATGGTCAATTTAGAAACTGACCCATCACTCAACCGCTTTGAAGGCATTCCCTCGCTTAATTCTTTTATTTTTAATTTAATGGACTTAATTACTTTTTGAGGATTTGATCCATTTCTACCAACAACAACACCACCAACAACTTCAGCTCCTTCTTTATCCAAAATTCCTTTTCGATCCTTTGGACCCAAGGTTACTATAGCTAAATCTTTAATTTTTATAGGCGCAAAATCATTTGTAACAACTATTGTCTTTTCTAAATCATCGATTTTATCGACTAGTCCTAAGCCTCTAATAATGTATTCAGCGCTATTAATTTCAATGGTTTTTGCGCCAATATTTTTATTCGTTTCTTTAACAGCCTCAATTACATCATTTAATGATATTTTATATTGCCTCATTAATTGAGGTTTTACTTCTATTTGATACTCTTGAATATGCCCCCCAATTGACGCAACCTCAGCTACGTTTTCTGCAGATGCCAATATATTCTTGACATAAAAATCTTGTACTTTTCTAAGCTCATGTAAATCCCATCCTCCTGTGATTTTACCATTTTTGTCCCTACCTTCAATAGTATACCAAAAAAGCTGACCTAGCGCGTTGGCATCTGGACCCAATTTTGGAGCAACACCCTGTGGCAATGTGTTAATAGGCAAACTACTAATCTTCTCTAACACCCTATTTCTAGCCCAATAAAAGTCCGTATCATCATCAAAAATTAAGTATATTGTGGAAAAACCAAACATAGACGAACTTCGAACAGATTTTACTCCAGGTAGTCCTAATAGATTTGAAGTTAGAGGGTAAGTAATTTGATCTTCTATATCCTGTGGAGACTGCCCTTCCCATTCAGTAAACACAATTTGCTGATTATCTCCCAGGTTAGGAATCGCGTCTACAGAAACAGGATATGATCCTAAAAAAAAATTATCATTTTTAAAAGGAACTGTCATTAACCCCCACAACAACAAAACCAACAACATAGTAAATGCTATTAGTTTATTCTGCACAAAATATTTAATTATTCCTTTTAACATAAATCATGTGAACTTAAATGTTTTAAATAAACAATAAGCTTTTGAAAATAAACGCAGAAAATGATTATAGATTGTAAATATGGACAAGCAGAGTGGCAAAAATAAAATAATATTGACTACTATTTATGTTTTACAATTAAGTGGGATATACTGGATTCGAACCGGTGACCTCTGCCCTGTCAAGGCAGCGCTCTAAACCAACTGAGCTAATATCCCATATAATTTGAATAATAGGGGATAAAGATACATCTATACCATTTTATAATAAAATGTTGGAAAGCATTTAAATTAATTGACCGCTATTATTTTAAAAATAACCAAGCAATGCCACTATACCATTATAGGAAATTACACAAGAGAAGAATAAGGCAGCAAAAAGACCAATGTTTAGCAATAAACCTGCTTTATATTGAGCCATAAGTTTTTTGCTATTAATCAGCAAAATAATTCCTAGTATAACCAATGGTAATACAAAAACATTAAATACTTGAGAAAGTATTTGCATTTCTATAGGGTTTGCTCCGTATACCGGCACTATTAAAGCGAACAAACACGCTATTGCGGTAATGACTCTAAATTGTTTTGAATTTGTATCCAACTCCCCAGATTGATAATCTGCCAATAATATTGGCGCTATCAATAAACATGGAAATATTGAAGATAGCCCTGCACTTAAAGTTCCAAAGAAGAATAATGTTAATGCAAATTTACCAGCAACGGGCTCAAGCGTATTTACCATGTCCAATACTTTGGTTACCGGCTGCCCTTGATGAAAAAGAGCTCCACAAGCCACTGCCATAACGGAGGCACTAATAAAGAAAACCAATGAAGCCGCTATTATTGCATCTTTTTTTTGTTGATTTCTATTTTTAATGGTCCATCCTTTTCCTTTTACAAATAATGGCCTTGACAAGAATGTGGCCGCAGCCATTGTTGTACCCACAAATGCAGCCACCATCATTTGACCACCTTCAACTTTTGGAATTGTTGGCACCAAACCTTTTACCACTTCCAATGGTAATGGATATACCATAAATAAAGAAATGATGAAAGAAAGCCCCATTATTGTAACGAAAATCACAAGAATTTTCTCAAAAAAAGCGTATTTACCTACAAGCAATAAACCATAAAACACAATTATTACAGCAATGGCTATTGCTAGAACTGTCTCATATTTGGCATTGACCAATCCAGGATAATAAAAAAGAAAGATTTCATAAATTATATTCGCAGAAATACCCAGAATACCCATTAGCGAATTCCATTGACCAAATGAAATACCTAAGATTATAAGAATTGCAATAAGTTTGCCCCACTTTAAATGCTTTTTAAAAGCAAACAATGCTGTTTCACCCGTTACCAACGCAAAATTTCCATAGGCATACATTAGCAAACCCGAAAAAACACAACTTAATAACAACACCCACAAAAGTTGCATTCCATAAGTACTCCCTGCCACGATCATAGAGGTAACACTTCCAGTACCAATGGTATAACCAATCGCAAAAATTCCTGGTCCAAAGGCTAAAACTAGAGCTAAAAGCTTTTTCCAAATAGATGATTTAGGCATGTTCTTCTTTTAGTAGTTATTTTGACCTAATTCAAAATCAAAATTGGATTATTTATAAAAGTATTTCAATAAGAGTGTCAACCTCAACCCTATATATTATAGCAGAATTGATAAAGATTTTTAAAATGTACTTTCATCTTCTCTTTGGCCAATTGAGGATTTTGCTCCTTGATGGCATCAAAAATATCTTGATGCTCCTGAATACCTCTGAAAGCCATATTCTTATCGCAAACATGGTACTTTTCAAAATTGGTAAGAATTTCAGGTGTTATAATCAACATAAAAGTATTCATTGTACTATTACCACTAGCTTTGGCTATAGCTAAATGAAACAACAAATCTTCTTGAACTGCATCTTCTCCATTTTCAACTTTTTCCCTATAAGCTTCCAAGGCATTTTTCATTAGCTCCAAATCATCACCGGTTCTTCTTCTAGCTGCCAAACGTACAGTTTTAAGCTCCAACAAAATTCTAGTTTCTACCAATGATTTAAAATCCGGCTCATCTAACCTTAGAATGTCGTTAACCATTCCATTCATGGCCACTTGACCTATTTCAGCAACGAATGTACCGCTCTGAGGCTTAGAAACTAAGATTCCGTAAAATTCCAGTTTCTGAATCGCTTCACGAACACTACTTCTACTTACACCAAATTTCTCTGACAATGTTCTTTCTGAAGGTAATTTATCACCTGGCTCCAGATTTTTATTATTCATTAAATCTCTGAGCTGTAATATTATCTCATTCTGTATTTCATTGCTCTCATTCCTTGTGAGGATTTCTAATTTCATTTATAACTTGCTTTAAGAGAAAATCGTTAGTAATTCTTAGTCATTAATTTGCAAAATTAATATACAATGAACAACTACTGGTTTAATTTAAAATTTACTGGCCTAAAACAGGCCAGTAAATTCATTTCAACAAATCTAACTCAAACAACTTTCTTTGTTATACTAGGTATATTTTTCTTTTAAAATTAATGCATAACCTCTAATTCATAATATTTTACGTACGCAAATGCATTGTTTTCTATGGTCTGTAAATAATTACCAGCTTTAAAATAGTTTTCAAATACACCCCATTTTTCAATATGAATGTCGTTATAGACAACAGATTCAGAATCATTCAATATAATTTCCATTCTTCCTTCTGAAACTACAACTTCTAAAGTAAACTTATCATTACCTACAACTTCTGAAAATGTATGACTTTCATTATCCTCCCAAGCATCAGTATGTAGTATTTCCTCGTCAGTGGCATTTATATTCTTAAGCTTTTTAGTAAGCACCCTAACCCTTTCTTTCTGCCAATATATCTTCAACATCGGCGGTGCATTATTATCATTCTCACCTATTAAATCTCTTTGCTCATTAGTTAACCTACCATGAATTTGCATAACCAATGTTCTATGAAAATCTCCGCCATCATCTACAGATATTTCAGGCACAGACAATGTACCTTTCATACGTCCGCCCTGTGCAAAAGTCTAATTTGTACTATTACTACCCGGAACTATTTGCTCTCTCAACTCTGTTCTTGAATAAGAAGAGTTTGCTGTTGATGATCCAGGTGATGTATAAAAAACCAAAGCGCCATCTGTAGAATCATTATACATGAACGGCAATAACCTTTCATCAGTAGCATAATCTATTATTTCTGGTGGATTTACCTCGTCTGGACTACCAATAGGCAATGTCACTTTCCAATTTCCTAAATCAATATTAGGCAAAAAATAGTCCACTCCTTCTACTTTCACTTCCTCTATTTCTTCTTCAACTTCTTGTTCCTCCTCAATAATCTCTTCCTCTTCAATTACCTCTTGCTCTACTTCACTTTCAATTTCATCTGAAGAACTATCACAACTCAAAAAACAAAGTGACAACCAAGACATGAAAAGACAGCTAATTGCAAAATGCTTCGTAATCACTAGACTATTCCTTAATTTCATCTATACATATTAATGTTTTACTTCTAAATCATAGAAGCTAACTTTAGCAAAAGAACCTTCATCTCTACTTTGAAAGTAATTACCTGCTTTAAAATAGTTCTCAAATACTCCCCAACGTTTCATATTAAAATCATCATAAACAGCAAACTCAGTATTATTCAATGAAACTACCATTTTACCATCTGTTACTTTTACTTCAATTTGAAACTTTCCAAAGCCTACCTCTTGTTCAAAATTAAATCCTTCATCATCTGTCCAAGCTTCTTCATGTAATATTCCAACTGAATTAACATCAGCAAATTTTAGCTTTTTCGTCTTTACCCTTATTTTGCCGTTCTGCCAGTAAATTTTCAAAACTGGTGGGGCATTATTATCTCTTTGCCCTATTAGTTCTTTTTGCTCATTGGTTAACCTGCCATGAATCTGTAAAATAATAACCTTGTGGTACTTTCCATTTTTATCTCTTGACACTTCATCGACCGAAAGTTTTGCCTTTAAGCTTCCACCTTGTTTAAACGTCCAGTTTATATTGTCATCACCGGGCACCATTTGTTCTCTAAGTTCTGACCTAGAATACTTGGTGTTTGCCGTAGTAGCCGAAGTAGGATATGCATAAAATGTTAACGCCCCTTTAGTGGAATCATTAAACATATATGGTTTTAAGATATCATTATTTGCATAGTCCAGAATTTCTGGAGGTTCAACACTAATAGCACCTCCCTTGCCAGAACCCTCTGGAATTGTAACCTTCCAATGTGATAAATCTATGTCTGGAAGTTTGGTTTTTTTCCTTTTCTTTTTTTTACTACGTTTCTCCGTTTTTGTTTCTGACTCTGTGAGGTCACCTCCCATAGTTTGGGAGGCAGCCTCTACAGAGAGAAACATTAATGACAATATCAAAAGATGTGATATCCTATACATTAGAATCAAATAAATTATGGTGCTTCATAAACCTTAATATTATCAACCCATGCATCTGCAGTGGTCAAAGAATACATCCAAATAGTCACCTGTCCACTTGCATTAGAAGTAAATGTATCGGTACCCATTGTAAAGTTACCCTTACCGTTAGCAACATCAACTACAGCTCTTCCTAAAGGACCCGCTCCTGTTGAACTAGCAAAGGCAGCAGCGCCATCGCCATCGAACCAACCATCCAATATCTCTACATAAACAGCGTCACCACTATTTGTAATAGCTGCGCTAAACTCTATCGTATATTCTTTATTAGGTTCTACGGTAATCTCTTGATATGCAGCTCTAGAAGAAGATGTTCTTGACAAACTTTCAAGTGGACCTACCATTGTAGTACTACTTGTATACTTTGCTCCAGGTGTTTTAGAACCTGTATCCGCTCCCGTATAGTCAAATGAATCTCCGTCTGAACTTGTATTAAAGGCATTTGAATTACTGCCATCAAAACTAGATGGCTTCCAACTAGAAGAACCATCAGAGAAATCACCGTTTACAACCTCAACAATAAAACCATCTGCTATCGTAATCTGTTCCGTTGCTTCGGAAGTATTTCCTGTTTGACTATATGCTGTTAAAGTAACTACATATATACCATCTTCTTCATAAGTGTGAGTAGGATTCATACCCGTAAATTGGTAACCATCTCCAAACTCCCATAAAAGCATTACCGCATCCACAGATTCATCGGTAAACGAATATGTTCTATAATCATCTGCATCTACTTCGAAAGAAAAGGCTGCTGATACCGGTGCCAAGATGGTAATGTTTTTAGTCAACTCCGTTGATAAACCAGAATCATTGGTAGCATTTAATGTCACAACATAATCTGCAGCAGTTTCATATACATGTGTAGGAGACTCATCTGTTGAAGTATTACCATCTCCAAAATCCCACTCGTAAGTAGAAGCGTTAACAGAAGAGTTCGTAAAAGTATACTCTAAGAAGTTTGTTTCGCTCTGTGCTATATCAAATCCTGCCGATGGCGGTACAGCTCCTGGTATTCCAACTTCTATTGTAAAATCATCAAGTCTAGCCTCAACCTCTCCGTTTGTAAAGTAAATTGCAACAGTATTATTTATACCTGAGTTGAACGAAAGTTTTTGCTGTACATAAACATCTGGTTCAGAATCGTCCGTTACGGTTACAGATGCTATAATTGCATCATTTGCCTCTTCTTTATTTGCAAAAGGTCCATTCTCCGTAACACCCAATACAGCAACAGTTAATGAAGGATCAGAAGATCCACTTAACATAGTATACCAAAAACTTAAATCATAATTAGTATCTGGCTCTACAGTAATTTCCTGATAACCTACACGATCACCTGCCGGTACCGGTAATTTTGCTCCTTGATCTCCAAAAGTAACCGGACTACCTGTAATTTGTATTACACCACCCAAATCACTATTTCTCCAAGAATCACGACCGTCTCCTCCTCCTTCTGGCAAGGTATCATCTTCAAAGCCAGCTTCAAGAATAATAGGTTGAAAGGGTCCTTCTACAACCATTACCTCTATAGTAGTAGAACCAGTAACACCATTACCGTCTATTGCGGTTAACGTTACAGGATATGTACCTTCACCGTCAAAAGTAAATGTTGGATCCTGCTCCGTTGAAGTGTTTCCATTACCAAAATCCCATTCAAAAACAGTAGCTTCTGTAGCTAGGTTGGTAAAATTGATGATCCTAAAATCATCTGAGGAAGCTGCATAAGAAAAATTAGCCGCTGGAAATACCGTGTCTACCTTTGAATTAGTATCTGGTAAATCATCCCTAAAAAGTTCATCATTTACACAACTAGCTACCATGCCAGCCGAAACTATAGCCATAAGCAATAGTTTTGTCTTACTAAATATATTTACTTTCTGTCTCATAGTTTTTATATTAATATCCTGGATTTTGTGTTAATAAACCACCACTAATATTTATTTCCCTTGCAGGAATTGGCAGCAATAAAGCTCTAGAAGAAAAAACGTATCCCATTTCCTCAGCATGTGCACTCAATACTTGATCAGCTACACCGAACCTAAGTAAATCGAACCAACGTTGGTTTTCAAATGCCAATTCAACACGTCTTTCTCTTAAAAGTTCTGTTTTTGAAACACTTGAAACAGTGTTTGGAGCTGTATCAGGAAAAGCTCTATCCCTGATTTTTTGAAAAGATTCCAAAGCGCCAATATCAGTTGTACTAGTACCATCACCTATTGCCGCTTCTACATGCATTAATAATACATCAGCATATCTCAATGCTATATAATCGTTACCTGCATCTCTTGCACTTAAACCATAATCTGGCGGTGTTACACTAAGATCTGTACCTTCAGGTAGAAATTTTGCAACTTCTGAAGTTGTATTGAATGTTACATAAGAAACCTCTGTTCTGTTACCTCCATAGGCAACGAAATCGGCTACTAAATTATCATTCACAATATTCTGCCCATCTTCTCTTCCTTGACGGAAAGTTGAAGTGAATTCTGAAGAAAAACTTTGACTCTCCGCACTGTTACCAGCTACATATTGTACCGCAAAAATAATTTCATCGTTCAACTCGTCATAAAAAACATCTGAATAGTTACTTTCCAAAGAAAAATTTCCACTATTGATTATTGCTTCACAAAGTTGACTAGCACCAGAATAATTTTTGTTTGGCTGAGTCATGTAAACTTTAGCCAAAATACCTTGTGCCGCCGCTTTAGAAGCTCTTGCCTTAGCTGAATTATCCAAAACGTTCACAGCTTCTTGTAAATCCTCAACTATTTGAGCATAGATCTGTGCTTCAGGAATACGGGTAAACAAAGCTTCATTATCGGTTGGACCAACAACTTCTGTTACCAAAGGAACGTCGCTATACAACCTAACCAAGTTAAAATATGCATAAGCTCTTAAAAATTTTGCCTCGGCAGCATACTTGGCTTGATTTTCTACATCTGCAACTTCTATAAAGCCTAATATGTTATTTGCTCTAAATATCACTTCATACATAGATTGATAGTAATCTTCAGATTCTACGTTATTGGCATTTACCACATATCTGTGAAAATCTGACTTAGACCCTTCTAATGTAGCGTTACGAGTGTTATCAGTTCTATGCTCTGTTAATAAGTGCTCAAACTGAACCCCTCTATTGGCATCTCCAATATTTGTGGTCGTATTTTCATTTACACCTTGTAATGCATCATAAATGCCTATTACACCGGCTAAAACATCTGCATCTGATTGAAAGAATGACTCAACCGCAACTGCCGTTTCTGGCAAAGGGTTCAAAAAATCATCACTACAGGAATGGAATATCACCCCTGTGATCATAAAGACTATATATTTTATATGTTTCATAATAAGTATCTTTTAAAAATTAAAAATCAATGTTAAGACCCAATGTCAATGTTCTAAATATTGGCGTACCAGCTCTTTGAGAACCATAAGCCCTTGGGTTAGAACCATCTACATGCTCAGGGTTAAAACCATGATAGTCATCTGCAGTGATATACACTAAATTCTGAGCAGTTGCATAAACTCTTAGACCTCCAATACCAATTTTAGATGTAACATCATCAGGGAAATTGTATCCAAGATTTATATTTCTTAAAGAAAAATAATCTGCATTTGCTATAACTTCACTGGTCAATACCTTTTCTTGAATAAAAGATGTATGTGGTACTAAACCGTCAGCAACTGCTTGTGCCTCTCCTCCACTACGTGTTCTATTACCAAACCAGTTATAGAAATATTGATCACCAATATTATTCACTTGAGCACCTAAGCTACCTTGTACCATAAATGAGAAGTCAAAATTCCCCATCTGAAACTCATTAGTAAAACTGTACACTAAGTCTGGGTATGGATCACCTAAAATGGTTTTATCTTCTTCTGTTATGATACCGTCACCATTTAAATCCTTAACGATCGTATCATCTGCCTGACCGTTAATTCTATTCCAAGGATTATCTACATAGGTAGTTCTAAACTGTGTATCATCGTATAAATCCGTATCAACAACATACCCCCAGAAAGATGATATTGGCTCGCCAATTCTGTTTATCCATTGAGAGTTTCTACCATAATCATCTTCTATTAAAGCATTGTTAGAATCTCCAAAACTCAACAATTCGTTTTGGTTAGTAGAAGCAATCAATGTAGAGTTCCATCTAAATTTCTCTCCAACAATATTCTTGGTTCTTATTTCAACTTCCACACCTTTATTTTCAACCTCTCCTAAGTTTACTATACCGCTTGTAAAACCAGTAATGTAAGAAACAGGGTTTTCCAATAATAGTTCATCACTTGTTCTCTTATAGTAATCCACAGAACCAGATATTCTATTATTCAAGAATCCGAAATCAACACCAAAAGTCATTTCTTCTGAAGCTTCCCATTGTAATAAGGCATTGGCAATGTTTCTTGGCGATACACCAGGAGTTATACTACCATCTGTTATCGCATTAGAATTTTGAAGTAATGCTAAATATGGGTAAAGGTTTACATTATCATCACCAACATTGAAATTTTCAGCTCCTGTTAAACCATAACTAGCTCTAAACTTTAAGTTATTGACTATGTCACTGTTCAATAAGAAGTTTTCTTTAGCAACGTTCCACCCCAAAGACACAGCTGGGAAATTACCGTATTTAGAATCTACACCAAATACAGAACTACCATCTCGTCTAAAAGATGCATTAACCAAATACTTATCTTTATACGCATAATTAACTCTAGCAAAATAACCTACTTTTTTAAGCTCTGTATTAATTTCAGTAGGGTTATCAATTAAAGTAGCACCTTGGAAATTTTTCAACAAGTCATTAGAAAATCCACCACCGGTCATTATACTTTCTTCAGATTTTCTTTGTTGAATGGTCATACCCGCCAACAAGTTTAAATCATGATCACCGCCAAAGTTTGTAGAATAATTTAGAGTGTTATCATTAATTAACCTTGTTCTAGATCTATTAGCCAAATAATATGCCGCTCTACTGTTACCAGAAGCATGGTGCAATGTACCATCATATCTTGTACGTTTTCTATGCTCTAAAGTAACACCTAAAGAAGTTTTAGCGGTTAAACCGTCTAACAACTCATAGCTCACATATGTAGACCCAAATAATTTAGTATTAAACTCATAATGCTCTCTTTCCACATATTGAGCATACGGGTTAGAATCACCAGATGTTCTTGGCCTTTCTGTATTACCATCATTATCCAAATCTAAATTAACCAAATGGTTTTCATAGAAATAGTCTCCTACACCCACATCTGGATAAACATCTCTATTAATAAATTGCAATGTTTCCTCCGTATGATATATTGGCAACCATGGCGATTGCCTAGTAGGATTATGAATTGAAGTTGGCAACCTTCTTTGTGAAGTATACGAAGGTGTAGCTCTTAAACCAAACTTTACCTTTTCACCTAATTTTGTATCTAACTTTATATTTCCTGTATATAATTTATAATCATCAGTAATTACAACACCTTCATCATGCAATGCTCTTAATGATGCACTAAACTTAGTATCTTCAGTACCACCACGTGCAGAAAAAGAATGACTGGTTACAGTTCCACCGTCGAAAAACACATCTTGCCAATCTCTATCTACACCAGTTGTAGCCACTAACAATTGTGCGTATAAAGTTTCACCAGATAGTGTTCCGGTAGCAGCTTGTTCTATCTTAGCCCATTCAGCAACACTCTTTTTGTAGTCATCACTTCCATGTGCATCTTTGAAACCCGTATAGGCTTGATAGCTAAACTTTGTTTTACCAGCCTTACCGCTTTTTGTAGTAATCAAAATTACACCGTTAGAACCTTCACTACCATAAATTGCAGCTGAAGCAGCATCTTTAAGCACCTCAAAAGACTCAACATCATTCATATCTATGTTAGCAAGAAACTCCGAACTCACTACAATACCATCAACAACCAATGCCGGTCCAGAATCTGCAGTTACAGATCCTACACCCCTAATAGTAATGGTAGGTGCACCACCGGCCTCAGCATTAGTGGCCTGAATATTAACACCGGAAACTTGTCCGATCAGTGCATCATCCACCCTTGAAACCGCAATTTGGTCTAAGGTCTCATTAGTTACTTTAGAAATTGAACCTGTTAATGTTGATTTCTTTTGCGTACCGTAACCAACAACGACAACTTCATCTAACTGACTAGCATCTTCCTGAAGGGTTACATTAACTGTTTTTTGAGAGACAATTGCTACTGTTTGCGTAGCATACCCTATATAAGAGAATTGCAATAAATCACCACTTGTAACCTGTATGGTAAAATTACCGTCAAAATCACTTTGAGTACCTCTAGTTGTATTTGCCACAACAATATTAGCACCTGGAATCGGTACATTGTTAGCATCTGTCACAGTACCAGATAAACTATAGGAGTCCTGTGCAAACAATTGAATGTTGACCAGCAACATTGCAACCATAAAAACTTTTAATTTAAAATTCATTTGTGTTATATTAAGTTAGTTCTATTGAATTGGGCCAAGCCCTCTTTTTGATCTACTTAAAATGCGATATTAGCCACCGCATCATAATCATTAATTTACTATAACACACATTTCACATAAGAATCAAGGATAATTCTTATTTTTACATAAAATGTGTAAATAGCAATACTTACATGTTTGTTACTTCCCTATCGATTTGGAGTAATTTTTTTCATAAAAAGGATGGGCGAGCACCCGTCCTTTTTTTATGCTTTTTTCTATAGTCTCATTTCACTTTTTTTTAATTAATAAGATGATTATTAGTTTTCATTTAATTGGTTTACCAAATTGGTTCGTCAAACTGGTTTACCAAATATATGTTATTATCTTGTTAAAAAAAATTACTTTGAAAATTTATCGACCTTTTTTTTGTCACTAACTACTAATTTTCATTAATAAATTACGTAATCAATAAAATTATTGAGAATCTTTATCAAAATGACATTACCCCTAAAATAGTAGTCTTTATGGGCAATTGAGATACATGTTGAACATTTATCAATATGAATAACCTTGCTATTAAGATAAAACAGAGCGTGAATTTCAATATTTAAAAAATTTAACATTTATCTGTTATGATATTCATATTTATAAAAGCCAAAAATAGCAAATTGACAAGCATGAATATAAAACACCTTCTTAACAGTACCTTCTGTTCAACAGAATTAAAGTAATTATGATTTAAAAAATGATAGAAGATAAAAAGTATCTAGAAGATCACTAAGATCACCTAATTAGCGTACTTCATTTTTTCTGACTAAATACAGGAATAAAGACCTAAATATTAAAAACGAAAAAAGGCTTTCATTTTCATGAAAGCCTTTTACTATGTGGGCCCTACTGGATTCGAACCAGTGACCCCCTGCTTGTAAGGCAGGTGCTCTGAACCAACTGAGCTAAGAGCCCTTGTTAAGGGTGTGCAAATATATAATACTTTTACAATTCTCAAAAGAAAAATCAATAAAAAATTAAAGAACTTCTGCTACAACAAAGTTACTACCGCCCACATAAATTAAATCAGATTTTTTAGCCTGTTTTTTCGCTGTTTTAAATGCCTTATTCACAGACTTATATACATCACCTTTAAAATTCAGGTCATAAAATTGCCTCGCCAAAATATTTTCATCCAACCCCCTAAAAATTTTTGGTTTGCAGAAATAATAGACCGCATTTTTAGGAAATAGAGGTAAAATATCAGTAATATTCTTATCCTTTACTACACCAATAACAATATGTAGGGTATCAAACTCTTGGTTTTTTAATTGTTCCAATACATAAGATAGTCCACCTTTATTATGAGCAGTATCACAAATAATAGTAGGTTGATCACCAATTTTCTGCCAGCGTCCCATTAAGCCCGTATTTTTGACCACATTCTTGAAACCATGAACTTTATCCTCTTCACGAATCTCAAAACCTTTTAACAGGTTCAATGTTCCCAAAACACCTTTAATATTTCGTTTCTGATAAGACCCTAGAAGACCTATTTCGTAATCTCTATTGTAATTACCACTATCTGCAAATAAAATCTTAGAATTCATTTTATTCGCTACTTCCTTGAAAATTGGAGCGGTTTCCTCATTAAACTCACTAACCACAACAGGAGTATTGGGTTTTATAATTCCTGCTTTTTCTCTAGCTATTTCAGGTATAGTATCTCCAAGAATATCGGTATGATCCAGACCTATATTTGTAATTAAACTTACTTCTGGATGAATAATATTAGTAGAATCCAAACGCCCACCTAAGCCAACTTCAATAATGGCAATATCCACACTTTCCTTATCAAAATATGAGAATGCCATACCAACGGTCATTTCAAAGAATGAAAGTTTACGCTGTTCAAAAAAAGTTGAATTGTTCTCAATGAAATCAACTACCCAATCTTTGTTGATTTTTTTACCGTTGATACGAATACGCTCTCTAAAATCTTTTAAATGAGGTGAAGTATACAATCCTACCTTATAGCCTGCCTCCTGCAAAACCGAAGCCAATAAGTGACTACTGGAACCTTTACCGTTGGTACCTGCTACATGAATACTTTTAAAATTAGTATGAGGATTTCCTAAATGGGACGCAAACAAGGTTATACCATCTAGTTTTGAATTAAAGGCTACTTTACCCTTATTCTGATACATTGGAAGTTGAGCAAACATCCAATCCAAAGTCTCTTTATAGGTCACTCTCCCAGCTTGAAATTAACTACAACAAAACCAGTTTGTTTACTAGGCGCATTACTATCTAAGTTCCACTTGTGCATAAAAGCGGTTTTTCTAGCTGGTTCCAGCAAACATGGATCATTATTGGTCGTACCCTTTACTCCTGGTTCAGCACTGATAACTTTTCCATTGCGATCTACAGTAATTCTCACCACAACTCTACCAGATTGGTTACATTCTTGTGCAACTTTTCCTTTATTCACTAAAGACCTACCATTTAGTCCATATCCACCTGTTCCGCTTCCACTGCCCGGACCTCCATAATAGCTAGTTGCGTAGGGATCTCCGTCCGGTTGACCTTTATCACCAGCCCTATCATCATCTCCTTCACTTCCAGTAGCCGTTCCATCAGACTTATTAAGACCACCCATCATCTCGTCCAATGCTTTTTTCTTTGCCTCCTGCTCTTTCCGTGCGCGCTCATCAGCTTCTTTCTTCTGCTGTGCAATTCTGGCAGCCTCCGCTTTTTTCTTATTCTCCGCCGCTTCTGCTTTCCGTTTAGCGTCAGCCGCGGCTTCATCCGCCTTTCTTTTGGCTTCTTTGGCTTGATTTATTTTAACAGCTTCCTCATTTTCCTGTGTTAACAACTTTTCTGCAGGCGACTCTTTCTCCGCCGAAACTTCTTCCACTTCTTCAACAGGATTCTCAATTGCCTCTGCAACCTCTTGCTTTGTAGGCTCTAAAGGAGGAGTGTCCACAGGTTCAGATTGAATTTTTTCCTTAGGCTGAATTCTTCCGCTACCAAACTGAGTAGTACCAAAGTTGACAGATATTCCGTTTTCCTCAGGTGGGTCCATATATGTTAGACCTATGTAAAATAAAACCAATAATAATGCACTTAGCAACAATGTTGTAAGTGTCAGTGATTTCTTTTTATGTTTAGTATCTAAAAATGCCATTTAATTTGGGCGAACCGCCAAAATTACCTTGTAATTATTTCTATTGGCAATATCCATTACGTTTACCGCCTCTTTAATTGCTACGCTTTCTTCGGCTCTAAGTATAATTGTAGGGCTATCCTGCCCTGCAAGCGCCTTTTTCAATTCTATCTCAATATATTCTCCATTAATTCTTTCGTCATTAACAAAATATTGAAGATTCTTGTCTATGCTTACAGAAACATTTTGCGTATTGGTAGACTTCCCTTTTGCTTTAGGCAATAATAAGTCTAAGGCATTAGGAGAATTCGCCGTTAGCATAAAAAACACCAATAACAAGAATACAATATCTGTCATTGAAGACATGCTAAAGTCTGGACTGACCTTATTTCTTCCTTTTAATTTCATAATAAAAAATTAAAGAGGTTCGTTTAATAAGTCTAAAAATTCAACGGCATTAGCCTCCATTTTATGCACCACTTTATCGGTTCTATTCACCAAATGGTTGTAACCAACATAGGCTATAATACCAACAATTAATCCAGCTACGGTTGTTGTCATCGCTGTATAAATACCAGACGCCAATGAACCCATCTCCGCTTGACCACCACTACTTGCCATCTCATGAAAAGCAAGAATCATACCAATAACAGTACCCAAAAATCCGATCATGGGAGCCGCACCGGCAACAGTAGCCAATATACTTACGTTCTTTTCTAATTTATACACCTCTAAGGTACCGGCATTTTCTATAGCAGTATTGATATCATCTAATGGCTTGCCAATTCGGGAAACACCTTTTTCAGTTAACCTTGCCACAGGCGAATCTGTCTGTGCACATAAAATTTTAGCCGCATCTAATTTACCTGAAGTAACGTAATCACGAATTTGATTCATGAAATTCTTATCTATTTTTGAAGCCGCATTTACTGCAAGTAAACGTTCAAAATAGATATACAGAGCCACCCCTAACATTATGAACAATACGGTAATTATTATTACACTTCCCGTTCCTCCGTTAAATATTAAATCGATAACCGATAGAGTTTTCTCTTCAGATAATAATTCTTCGCTCGCATCTTGAGCCAAATCCTGAAATAATAACATAGTATTCTTTATATATTGAATTTGCCTTTATAACGATGAATTGCGAATTAAATTATCCGTGTAGAACAAAATCTCTCAATAATATAAATACGATCGCACCACTAACAAAACCGATTAAAGCCAACCAGGCAATTTTTTTCAGATACCAGAAGAAATCAATCTTTTCCATACCCATAGCAACTACACCTGCCGCAGAACCAATTATCAACATACTTCCACCTGTACCGGCCGAATAAGCTATAAAATGCCATAACGGACTATCTAACGGCTCACTGAACATACCCATACTTGCAGCAACTAAGGGAACGTTGTCAATTACCGCAGAACCTACACCAAATAACATAACTACGATATCGGTATTAGGAATTGCCTCGTTCAATGCACCTGCAGCATTAAATAAAATCCCTAAAGACTCCATTGCCGCTACTGCCAATAGAATACCCAGGAAGAATAATATACTAGGTAATTCTATTTTGGATAGTGAATGGTGAACAGGACTATGGTGCCCTGCATTATCGTCATCTTCTCCTTCAACACTAGAAATGTTGAATTTTTTGTTACTGTAAATCTCAGCAAAAGTTGCCACAACCGCCAAAGACAACATCATACCAACGTAAGGAGGAAGGTGTGTTACTGTCTTAAATATTGGAACGAACAAAATGGCACCTAAACCTAAGTACAACATTGTACCTCCATATTTAGATTTTGAAATCTCACCATCTAGATCACCATCTATTAAACCTTTAAAAATCTTAAATCTTCCAGCTATTAAAACAGGAACTAGCATACACACCAATGAAGGCAATAATACATGTATTACCAATTGACCTGCACTCACCTTGTTTGCGATCCACAACATGGTCGTTGTAACATCTCCAATAGGAGACCAGGCCCCACCGGCATTAGCAGTAATCACGATCATACCCGCAAACCATAATTTTGTTTCGCGATCCTTTATTACTTTTTGCAAAATTGTGATCAAAACAATAGTTGCGGTAAGGTTATCTATAATAGCAGATAAAATAAATGCCAATATTGAGAACAACCACAATAGCTTACTTTTCTTTTTAGTTTTTATAAAACCTTTAATGGTAGCAAAACCATCAAAATAATCAATGATTTCAACAATGGTCATTGCCCCTAACAAGAAGAACAGAATCTCTGCAGTCTTTCCAAGGTGATGCAAAAGAGATTCTTCCATAATATGCATTTTATCCAAATGCCCTAAATCAGAGAAACCAGAAACCAAACCTTGCTGAACAGAATCGAACCAGTTTTCATAGCCATCAATTCCAAGTGCTATTAAAGCCCACAGAATAGCCATCATGGCCAATGCAGGAATAAGTTTATCTATTTTAAGATTGTGCTCTAATGTGATGGCAAGATATCCTGCCAAAAAAACAATAATAATTATGGTTTCCATGTTCGTTGGTTTTTTTAATATCTATTGATAAGGTGTCAAATATAGGTTCTAAATACAAAAAAATAAATCATCCAAATATATTCAAAATAGTCTGTGAATTCCTAATGATTTCACAATAATACCGAAGATATCTGACATCCAAATACTTAAACCAAACTATTATCAAATAATACGCATGTACGGCATCACTATTTTAACGCTTAACAAAATGTTAAATATCATCTTTCAATCCTAACCTAGCAATTTGGTTTTCAAAAATCAAACATTACACATCTCTAAAGTTTAATATTTAACTTCTATATCTTTATCTTTGAGAAGATAACTTTTATACATATTAGATGGATTTTTCATTAAATGAAGAACAAAAACTTATACAGCAAGCGGCACGAGATTTCGCACAAACTGAACTTTTAGCAGAGGTAATTGAAAGAGACGATGCTCAAAGATTTCCGAAAGAGGAAATTAAAAAATTAGGTGAACTTGGGTTTCTAGGTATGATGGTAGACCCTAAATATGGTGGTAGCGGACTGGACACCTTATCATATGTATTGGCAATGGAAGAAATTTCCAAAATAGACGCTTCTGCATCAGTAGTAATGTCAGTAAACAACTCGTTGGTTTGTTGGGGACTTGAAAAATTTGGAACCGAAGAACAAAAAGAAAAATATCTTACCAAATTATCCACAGGAGAACAAATAGGCGCTTTTTGTCTTTCCGAGCCTGAGGCCGGCAGCGATGCCACCTCACAAAAAACAACCGCAATTGACATGGGAGACCATTATATTGTTAATGGCACCAAAAACTGGATTACAAATGGCAGTACTGCCAGTACCTATTTAGTTATTGCACAAACCGATAAGGACAAAAAACACAGAGGTATAAATGCCTTGATCATAGAAAAAGGCACCCCTGGTTTTGAAATAGGCCCCAAAGAAAACAAATTAGGCATTAGAGGTAGCGATACACATTCCTTAATATTTAACGATGTAAAGGTACCCAAAGAAAATAGAATTGGAGAAGATGGTTTTGGCTTCAAATTCGCAATGAAAACCCTTGCAGGTGGCCGCATAGGAATTGCCGCCCAAGCGCTCGGTATTGCAGCTGGGGCATATGAACTAGCCTTAAAATACTCTAAAGAACGTAAAGCGTTTGGTACCGAGATAAGCAATCACCAAGCCATAGCATTTAAACTAGCAGATATGCATACCGAAATTCAGGCAGCAAGATTATTGGTTTATCAATCCGCTTTAGATAAAGATAATGGAAAGGATTATGATTTGTCTGGTGCCATGGCAAAGCTATACGCTTCTAAAGTTGCCATGGAAACTACAGTTGAAGCTGTGCAAATTCACGGTGGCAACGGTTTTGTTAAAGATTACCATGTAGAGCGTTTAATGAGAGATGCTAAGATTACGCAGATTTACGAAGGAACTTCTGAAATACAAAAAATTGTAATTTCCAGAAGTATTCTAAAATAAAAAACAACATTTTTAAACATCACCCCCTTTTTATATAGGGGTGATGTTTCACAAATAAGACAATCACTTTGTTACCCTCTCAATAAAGTTAGATGTAATTGTTAGAAAGTTGCACAAACCCTCACTTAACCCCTTCTTCACCTCTGTATTTTCATATTATTAACTTAAATTTATCAATATGATAAATTGAAGGTTTTAAAAATATGTAATTATAGATTTTTTAAGCTTTTATTTGTTTCGTTGAATTTAATATTTGAATTTATTCCAATCATTGAATATAATTCAATTAAATTGATATTTTTGAAGAAATACCACAAATTATGACACTGAAGAAGCAAGGATTATATTTACCGGAATTTGAACATGATAACTGTGGGGCTGGTTTTATATGCAGCCTTAAAGGAAAAAAATCCAACGACATTATACATAAAGCGTTGGAAATACTTGAACGTTTAGAGCATAGAGGTGCTGTTAGTGCCGACGGTAAAACAGGAGATGGAGCAGGAATATTAGTTGATATTCCTCATGATTTTTTTCAGGCTGTATGTAGTTTTGATCTGCCAGAAGCAGGTGAATATGCAGTTGGTAATATTTTCTTCCCTAGAAAAGAAAACCAACGTAATTTCTGTATTTCAGTTTTTGAAGAAAATATAAAAAAACAAGGCTTAAAATTATTAGGATGGAGAGATGTTCCCGTTAATAGATCAATACCTGGTAGAATAGCTGCTGAAACAGAACCTTTTGTAAAACAGATTTTTGTTGCAAAAGAAAGTAATGAGCAAGATTATTTTGATTTCAACTTAAAGCTTTTCATTGCCAGAAAGATTACTGAGCATACGATAATCAATTCAAAATTATCTGAGAATAAATTCTTTTATGTTCCCAGTCTATCCACTAAGATAATTATATTCAAAGGACTTTTAATGCCTTTAGATATAAGCCTATACTACTCAGACCTAATGGATTCAAGAGTAGTAACTAGATTAGCCTTGGTACACCAGCGTTTTTCCACAAACACTTTCCCTACTTGGGATTTGGCACAACCGTTTAGATATATGTGCCACAACGGTGAAATAAACACCTTAAGAGGTAACGTTACCCGTATGTTTTCAAGAGAAGAACTATTACAAAGTGATATGTTCGGAGATGAAATCAAAAACATACTTCCAATAATTCTACCAGGAAAATCTGACTCCGCTACTATGGATATGGTGGTTGAGCTATTATTGATGACCGGTAGATCTTTACCTGAAGTCATGATGATTCTAGTACCTGAGGCTTGGGAGAAAAACCCTGAGATGTCAGAAGCTAAAAGGGCATTTTACGAATATCATTCTTGTATGATGGAACCTTGGGACGGTCCAGCATCAATACCATTTACAGACGGTAACTACATTGGTGCCGTTTTGGATAGAAATGGACTAAGACCTTCTAGATATACGGTAACTAAAGATGATTACGTAGTAATGTCTTCTGAAACCGGTGTTGTAGATATCACTCCTGAAAATGTAGATTTTCATGGAAGGTTACAACCGGGTAAAATGTTCTTGGTAAACATGGAAGAGGGAAGAATTGTAAATGATGAAGAAATTAAAGAAAACATCGCACAAAAATACCCTTATAAAAAATGGCTGGATGATAATTTGGTACATTTAAAGGATATACCATATAATGATTGTCCTTTATTTATTGGAGAAGAAACGCTTGAAAAAAGAAAATCTGTATTTGGCTATACCATAGAAGATATCAACACCATTATCTTACCAATGGCAAAGTCTGGTAAAGAACCTATAGGTTCAATGGGATCAGATACTCCAATAGCCGTTTTATCTCAACGTCCTCAATTAATTTACAATTATTTCAAGCAGCTTTTCGCTCAAGTTACCAACCCTCCGTTAGATGGTATACGTGAAGAGTTGATTACGGATATTAGTTTAACATTAGGTAGCGATCACAACATATTTGAATTTTCAGAATATCACTGTAGAAAACTAAAAATTCAGAATCCAGTTATATCTAAAGAAGATTTAGATAAAATTAAAAATTACGACGTCAGTCCAGATTATAAAGTGGTTTCAATACCTATTTTATATTCTATACAAAAAGGGCACAACGGACTAGAAGATGCTTTACAATCAGTATTGGACCAAGCTTCTGCGGCAGTAGATGATGGTGCTAATATTATTATCCTATCAGATAGAAATGTCAATGACGAAATGGCGCCCATACCCGCCCTATTGGCTTGTTCTTTTGTAAATAGCGGATTACAAAAATTAGGTAAACGCTCTAAGCTTAGTGTTATCATTGAATCTGCAGAGCCTCGTGAAGTACATCATTTTGCATTATTATTCGGTTTTGGTGCAAGTGCCATAAATCCCTACTTGGTAAATGAAATTATTGCCGAGCAGATAGAAGAGCATGACATCACGGAATTCTCTTTTGATGAAGCAATAAAAAATTACAATAAAGCTATTGGCAAGGGAATTTTAAAGGTGATGAACAAGATTGGTATATCTACCCTTAACTCTTACCGTGGTTCTCAATTATTTGAATGTATAGGAATCAACACTAAGGTAGTTGAAAAGTATTTCCCAAATACACCTACACGTATTCAAGGTATAGGGCTTTATCAAATTGAAAAAGAAATTGCCCTTCGTCATCACAAGAGCTTTAGCAAAAAACAAATTGATGCCAATTTAGATTTGGAAATTGGTGGTGAATATAGATGGAGAAGAGATGGAGAAAAGCATATGTTCAATCCACTATCCATTGCCAAGCTTCAAAAATCAGTACGTAATAATGAGCCTGATACGTATAAGGAGTATTCTAAAATGGTTAATGAGCAATCAAAAAACTTAATGACCATTAGGGGTCTTTTTGAATTCTCTAACTATGACCCTATTCCAATAGAAGAAGTTGAGCCTTGGACAGAAATTGTCAAAAGGTTCAAAACCGGGGCAATGTCTTACGGATCTATCAGCAAAGAGGCACACGAAAACCTTGCAATTGCAATGAACCGTATTGGCGGAAAAAGTAATTCTGGAGAAGGTGGTGAAGATCAAAATAGATTTTACAAAAATGCAACAGGTGATTGGAGAAACAGTGCTATTAAGCAAGTGGCTTCCGGTAGATTTGGAGTTACCTCAAATTACTTGACCAATGCCAAAGAAATTCAAATTAAAATGGCACAAGGGGCCAAGCCAGGTGAAGGTGGTCAATTACCTGGACCTAAAGTAAATCCTGAAATTGCCAAAACAAGAAACTCAACACCTTATGTTGGTCTAATTTCGCCACCACCACATCATGACATTTACTCTATTGAAGATTTATCACAACTTATATATGATTTAAAATCAGCAAATAGAAAAGCAAGAATAAATGTAAAGCTTGTTTCAGAAGTAGGTGTAGGTACTGTTGCAGCAGGTGTTTCAAAAGCTAAAGCAGATGTAGTTTTGGTTTCCGGTTTTGACGGAGGTACCGGAGCATCTCCTTTAACTTCATTAAAGCATGCAGGTTTACCATGGGAACTGGGTATAGCCGAAGCCCAACAAACCCTTGTATTAAACGATTTAAGAAATAGAATTGTTCTTGAATGTGACGGACAATTAAAAACTGGTAGAGATGTTGCCGTAGCTTGTCTTTTAGGTGCTGAAGAATTCGGTTTTGCCACTGCACCTTTAGTAGCCTCAGGATGTATAATGATGAGAGTTTGCCATTTAAACACTTGTCCAGTTGGTATTGCAACCCAAAACCCTGAACTTAGAAAGAAGTTTAAAGGTAAGCCAGAACATGTGGTTAACTACATGTATTTTGTTGCACAAGAATTGCGTGAAATAATGGCGCAATTAGGCTTCAAGACTATTAACGAAATGGTAGGCCAGGTACAGAAACTAGATCGTAAAAAAGCAATTGACCATTATAAAGCAGCTGGTATCGATTTAACACCGATACTTCACCAAGTTGATGTACCAAAAGGAACTAAGTTCTATAATACTGAAAAGCAAAAACACGATATAGATAAATCTATAGAGTTTGATATTATTGCAAAAGCGAATCCATCTTTATTTAGAAAGGAAAAATTAACGTTAGACTATCCTATTTGCAATACGGATCGTGCGGTAGGTGCCATAATAAGTAACGAAATATCTAAAACTTATGGCGCAGAAGGGCTTCCTATTAATACATTACGCTTGAACTTTACTGGATCAGCAGGTCAAAGCTTCGGGGCATTTGCCACAAGAGGTCTAACAATGGTCGTTAATGGTAATACTAATGATTACCTAGGTAAAGGACTTTCTGGTGCTAAACTAGTCATAAAAGTACCTGAAAAGTCTACAATTGTACCAGAAGATAACGTAATTACCGGTAATGTAACACTTTATGGTGCTACCGCCGGTAGAGCATATATTAATGGAAAAGCAGGTGAGCGTTTCTGTGTTCGTAATTCAGGTGCAAAAGCAGTTGTTGAAGGTATAGGAGATCATGGTTGTGAGTATATGACAGGTGGTGTTGCTGTCATTCTTGGTGAAGTTGGAAGAAACTTTGGAGCAGGAATGAGTGGTGGTATTGCATATGTCTTAGATAACCACAAAACTTTTAAACAACGTTGTAGTCTAGAAGGTTTAAACCTGTTAGAAGTTACAGAAGCTCCAGACATTAAGCAGCTTAAAGATTTAATCGAAAGCCATTATAATTCGACCTCAAGTCCTTTAGCTCAGCGTATTCTTGAAAATTGGGAATCATACCTGCCAAAATTCGTTAAGGTATTACCTGAAGAATACAGACAAGCTCTAATTAGATTAGAAAAAGAAAATTTACAAACTATTTAAGATCGGAACATGGGAAAGACAACAGGATTTTTGGAATTCGACAGAAAAATTGAAGCATACGAACCGGTTGAGGAACGTTTAAAAAATTACAAGGAATTTACAGTACCGTTACCAGAAAATGAATTAAAAAATCAAGGTGCGCGTTGTATGGATTGTGGAATACCATTTTGCCATAGTGGTTGCCCATTGGGTAATTTAATTCCAGATTTTAATGATGCTGTATACCGTGGTAAATGGGAAAAAGCAAGTTCAATATTACATTCAACAAATAATTTTCCAGAATTTACCGGTAGATTGTGCCCGGCACCATGCGAAGAGGCATGTGTTTTGGGTATTAATGAAGATCCGGTAAGTATTGAAAATATTGAAAAAAATATTGTAGAAACTGCCTTTGAGAAAGGTTGGATATCTGCTAAACCGCCACTTACCAGAACCGGCAAAAAAGTAGCTATCGTTGGATCGGGACCTGCAGGTCTAGCCACGGCACAGCAATTGAATAGAGCAGGCCATAACGTAACTGTTTTTGAACGAGATGAAAAACCAGGTGGACTTTTACGTTACGGAATTCCTGATTTTAAGATGGAAAAGAACGTCATAGATCGTCGCTTAGAAATTCTGAAAGCTGAAGGTATAAACTTCAATTGTGGTGTACATATTGGAGTAGATATAAAAGCTGATGAATTAAAACAAAATTTTGATGCTATTGTTTTAACCGGTGGGGCTACTATCAGAAGAAATTTACCCATTGAAGGGTCTGACTTAAAAGGGGTTGTTCAAGCCATGGATTTTCTTGGACAGAACAACAGAAGAGTAGATGGTATCAAAGAACTTGGAGAAGAAATAAAAGCAACCAATAAAAATGTAATTGTTATTGGTGGTGGTGATACTGGATCAGATTGTATTGGAACATCTTTTAGACATGGAGCAATTTCAGTATCAAATTTCGAGATCATGCCAATGGCCACTACAGAAAGACCCGAAGGTCAGCCTTGGCCGTTTTGGCCTATGCGTTTAAGAACTAGTTCTTCTCACAAAGAAGGAGCTGAGCGTTTCTTTAGTATATCCACCAAAAAATTTATTGGTGATCAAGATGGTAACCTTACAGGCTTAATAACTTCTGAAGTAGAATGGATTAAAACTCCAGGACAACGACCACAGTTAAAAGAAGTTGAAGGTACTGAGAAGGAATGGAAATGTGATTTGGCCTTATTAGCTTTAGGCTTTACCGGCTCTGAAAATACCGTTGCGAACCAATTAGGTTTAGAAATGGATGCAAGAACCAATATAAAAGCCTCTGAAAATGATTATAAAACAAATGTTCCTGGTGTTTTTGCAGCTGGTGACCAAAGAAGAGGACAATCTCTTATTGTCTGGGCCATTTCAGAAGGTAGACAAGCTGCACATAATGTAGATAAATATTTAATGGGAGAAACTGCTTTACCATTAAAAGGTGAAGGTGATTTACCTAGGGTATAATTATTAACTACCTATAAACTACAAATCCGCAACTGTTAAGGTTGCGGATTTTTTTTATCTATTTGGCTACACTTCACTTATCAATATCCAAATTCATGAAATATTAGCTCATAATATCAATAATAGATGTTTTTCTGTACTCATTATTAGGCTCATTACATCTTTTAAACCTAAATGAAACCGCAGAACTAGCCCTTAGGCATTCAAAGAGATACACGTATAACTACTTACTTATAATTGCACTAGAAGTATAACAGTCCGTATGAAGATAGGGTAATACTTATATTACCCCGGTTACTTTCACTTTAGGGTATAAAAAAAGCCCCTTACATTACTGTAAGGGGCTTTCGAAAA